>TARA_R110000751_G_scaffold33901_4_pt1 | contig 191218 bp, 163 predicted proteins | sample TARA_R110000751 | Tara Oceans TARA_R110000751 (sample SAMEA4398001) | marine metagenome | biome: Polar Biome; feature: [MES] marine water layer (ENVO:01000295) within the mesopelagic zone...; material: water (ENVO:00002006), including particulate matter (ENVO:01000060) such... | reverse complement strand
AGGACTTTCACCTCATTAGTTCATGCCCATGCTGGGCGTACACAAACGCAAGCACGCGGACAAATTTCCGCTACGCATTTTGGCATGGCTTCGCCATTTTATGCCAAAATTCTCCACTACAATTTGCCGGTGTTGCGGGCGTTAGGCGAAACATGGAGAGTATATAAATATGACAGTGGTAAAATCAATATTCGTAGTTTTAAGTATTTCCTTAATTGGATTAGTGGTATTTCACAAAGATATTGTGTCGAAAATATTAGTACCTCAATATATTGAATGGGGCTATGAAATCGAAGCTCAAGGGCTTAAATCAGGTGTTCCTTTGGATAGCGAAGGCCTAATGTTAGCAAAGGATATTGGAATTCAATCACCAGAAAAAATCAGAATTGTCTATGTTGATGAAATACCTTTTCCACACGATAATTTTGCTTTAAAAATGTTAGGTGAGGCAGTAGGCTTTATAGGAGATAATATTATAAATGAAGCTCAGGCTTTTGGTTATTCAATATATGTTAGAAAAGATTATGAGTTTGATAAACCAAGTTTAGCTCATGAAATAGTTCATGTTTTGCAAATCGAGAGAGCAAATTTTGAAGATGTAACTTTTCAGCACCTATCTGATCTTACTAAATATGGATACGATAAGGCTCCACTAGAAGTTGAAGCGTTTGAGGCTAATAAAAAGTACGGTGGTTAATTCGCCATACAAGTCAATCAATGTCGCCTCACGGCTGGACCTCCGCACTGCGTGCTCCGGCCCATTATTGAGGCGTTAGCCAACAAAGGATTTATCATGGATTCGTTATTTTTTACAGGACCAGGTACACCTGAAGAGGTAATTCAACTCGGTGAACTTGCAATACCGGAGCCTCGCGATAATGAAGTTCTTATCAAGGTTTTAGCCGCGCCAGTGCAACCCGCTGACTACATGTTTATAGGTGCAAGATATCGTGTTACTCCCAACTATCCGCAGCCCGCAGGCTTAGAAGGTATTGGAATTGTAGAGCGCGTTGGGGGCAAGCTGTCTGACGAATTGCTCGGTACACGGGTTGCCTTCCGCTCACCCGGCTCATGGTCAGAATTCACTGTGGCACCAGCCGGTCGGATATACGCAGTTCCTCCAGATATCAGTGATGTTGTGGCTAGCCAATTTGCTCTCAACCCTCTCACATCAATCGCTCTTGCTAAGGCAGCAGATGTAAGATCAGGGGAACGTGTACTGCTTACGGCTGGTAAATCTGTCGTTGCTCAAATTTGTTCTGCGATCTTGTTACGTCGTGGCGTTGAAGTTGACCTACTGTTACGTCACGATCAAACGTACAAGCTCATTGAAGCAAATACCGAAAAAGTTATTGGTACTGGCTCTTCCGTTATACAGGCGCTCTCTAGCGTTCCCAGCAGAACCTACGATGCCGTCCTAGATGCCGTTGGGGGACGAGACGTTCCAACGTTGATAGACTCCTGCAATGTTGGGGCGCGTTTGGTATCTTACGGCTTACTTGATCCGTCGGACTTCACTATGGCGATATCCAAGGTTATTTTTAAGAGCTTGAAATGGCAAGGTTTCGGACTTGATGGCTGGTTAAATTCGACGAACAGCGACACTTTAAGTTCGGCACAAACTGAACTTTGGGACATCTTACGTGAAAAGCCTTCACTTCTTGAAAGTTCAAACATATTTGAGCGCCAAGACTACCTCAAAGCACTTGAAACAGTTGGGGCATCGCATTCAGGTGGAAAAGTCGTTTTTGTTGGCTAACAAGGCGCTGCTACGGAAAATTTACTCGCTGGCCTTCCTGAATTTCCGCAGAGCGCCGCGTTATGTGTTTTCGAGATATCTATGCACTCTGAAAAATTTGTGTCTTTATTAAAGTCTGAATTAGACAATCACACTACTTGCCCTGCTACGTATCCACTCGACCAGGCCCACTGGAAATTGTAGCCGCCCAACCAGCCAGTGACGTCCATCACTTCGCCGATAAAATATAATCCCTCGACGTCTTTTGCCATCATGGTTTTAGAAGACAGCGCATCTGTGTCGACCCCGCCTAGGGTGACTTCGGCGGTGCGGTAGCCTTCAGTGCCATTGGGTTTCAATTGCCACTGATGAAACGCCTGTGCAACCTCGTTTAGACTCTTGCCTTGATATTGTTTCAACGGCTTGTTCTCAATCCCTAGGTAAGGCAACACAGTTTGTACGTAGCGCTTGGGATAAAATGCTGATAGCGCATTGCTGAGCAAAACATCGGGTTGATGCTGCTGCGCTTTCTGCAGTTGCGCGTGTAAATCACCGTTGGGATATAAATCGAACTCAACCCCTTGACCTGGCTCCCAGAACGAAGAGATTTGCAGCACAGCTGGGCCGCTTAAACCGCGGTGGGTGAACAAAATATTTTCATTGAAGCTGGTGTCGTTACAACTGGCGCTAGCATCAAGTGAGATACCACTTAACTCAGCCAATACGCTTTTGTCTTGCTCGTGCAATGTAAAAGGCACTAAACCTGCGCGAGTGGGTTTGACTGGCAAGCCAAATTGTTCAGCTAATTTATAGCCAAAGGGGCTAGCACCGAGTTTAGGTATAGATAAACCGCCAGTCGCCACTACCAATGACGCACACTGGTACTCGCCTTTGCTCGTTTGCAAGGTAAACCCGGAAGGTGTTTTTTCTACGTTAAGCACTTCGCATTGATTGGTGACGGTTGCTGCGGCTTTTTCACACTCACTTAACAGCATATTGAGTATGTCTTTGGCGCTGTCGTCGCAAAATAGCTGACCTAGGGTCTTTTCATGATAAGCAATACCGTACTCGGCGACCAATCCGATGAAGTCCCATTGGGTATAACGGCTTAAAGCCGATTTGCAGAAGTGCTTGTTATCACATAGAAAGTTTTCGTGAGACGCATACATATTAGTGAAGTTACAGCGCCCGCCGCCTGACATTAAAATCTTGCCACCGATACGCTTGGCGTGGTCAAGCACGGCAACACTGCGCCCGCGTTTACCCGCATGGGCGGCACAAAACAAACCTGCGGCCCCTGCACCTAATACTACTACGTCAACTTTATTCAATTTACTGCCTGTTTATTTGCGCCATGTGAGTCGGCGCCGATTATAAGGAATTTAAACTCAAAAACCCAAATAATACCGACATCCATTAAAGTTCGAGTGGTCTGCACATGTATTCAATTTGCTATCAGTGCTAGTGTGCTGGCTTCGTCTGTTTATCACCTAAGAAACTGCTATGCCTAACAAGCACCACCATAACAGTAAGTTTATTGATTTGAGTCACCGTATATATGACGGCTTGATCACCTACAAAGGCCTACCAGCACCTATTATGTGCGATTACCTGAGCCGAGAAGAGTCCAAGAAGATTTACGGTGAAAACTATCAGGTACAAATCGGTAAAATCGAGATGGTGAGCAATACGGGCACTTACATAGATACGCCTTTTCATTTCGCCGCCGATGGTGACGATCTTGCTCAAGTGTCTTTAGCATTATTAGCCGACTTACCTGTCTTAGTCATAGATGCGAAAGATAGCATCGAAGTGGGTGTGCACTTTTTCAAAGATCTGGAGGTATCTGGCAAGGCCGTGCTTATCAACACCAACTGGAGTAAACACTGGAATAGTGAACAATACTTTGAAAATCATGCCTTTTTGACCGCGCAAGCAGCCCAACTGCTGCTTGATAAAGGCGTAAGACTAGTAGGAATAGATTCACACAACATCGATGATACCCGAGGCGCAGAGCGTCCTGTACATAGTCTGTTGCTGGGTAATAATGTTCTAATTTGCGAGCACCTAACCAACCTAGAAAAAGTCCCCAGCACCGGCGGCCGATTCTATGCAGTTCCGCCTAAAATCAATGGTGTGGGCACATTTCCTGTCAGGGCGTTTGTACAAATAAAAACAGATTAGCCCTTTTGCAATGCCTCAATGCGTTTCTCTAAGGGTGGGTGGCTCGAAAACAGCTTTTGAACTTTGCCCGCGCTGATGGCAAATGCAGCCATTTCTTCCGGCATGGGCGGGGCATCTTGGTTTTGCTTTAAGCGCTTAAGTGCCGCTATCATATTGTTACGACCTGCTAAGCTTGCCCCACCTGCATCGGCTTTAAATTCACGATACCGCGAGAACCACATCACTATCATCGATGCAAAAATACCTAAAATCACTTGGCTAATAATGGATACGATCCAAAACGCTGGCCCATGACCACGCTCTACTTTGAATACCACGCGGTCAACTACGTGACCAATTACCCGAGATAAAAATACCACGAAGGTATTCAGTACCCCTTGAATAAGTGTCATGGTTACCATGTCGCCATTGGCCACATGGCTAATTTCATGGGCCAGAACAGCTTCAACTTCACTTTGCGTCATGTTTTCAATTAAACCCGTGCTCACGGCTACTAACGCATTGTTTTTATTCCAACCTGTGGCAAATGCATTGGGGCTCCCATGCACAAAAATACCCACTTCCGGCATGCCAATTTTCGCTTGCTCAGCTTGACGCTCCACGGTACGTAACAACCAACTTTCGGTGTCGTTCTCAGGACGCTCAATCACATGTACCTTCATACTGCGCTTCGCCATGAATTTAGAAAGCAAAAGCGAAATAATAGACCCACTAAAACCTATCACAGCGGAGTAAACAAGTAAGGCTTGCAGGTCTAAATCAACGCCGTTTTGCGCCAGCAACCCCTGAAAGCCGAACAGACTAAAGACCAAACTAATCAATGCCATCACGGCAATGTTAGTCGCTAAAAACATTAATATTCGAAACATACCCAGCACTCCAAATTAGATGTGGTTAATATGAGGTCGATATCAACGCAGCGCAATAGTCCTCTGAAAATATCCCTCACGTCAACGCGTAAACACAGCCCAAAACAGGTTCACTTTTATCAAACATATCAGGCAAACTAGTCTTTCCCAGGCACATTTTGCAGCAACGCAATAATAGTACTGTTGTTATTCAACTTAGCTAAATCAAGCAAATAGCCTTTCTCTAGCTCGTTCATCGACCCTTTTGGCAATAGATCTTTGACGGTTTGCTCTTCACCATTGGCGATGGCCGTTTTCAGGGCGGCGAAGTGGGCGATCCCGTGCTTATTTTGTTCGGTTTGATTTGCACTCATGTATGACTCTCCATTAACGATTCACTTATAACCTAACAGCTCGCTCTTCAAAGAATCAACAAGCGTTAATGATTTGTAACGCTTGTATCTGTTCTCGTAAAAAAGAGCATTAAGAGACCCAGTCTATAACCAGCCATTTTGGTGGGCTATTCGTGCCGCTTCGATGCGGTTTTTGGCATCTAACTTACTGCATGCCGAAGATAAATAGTTACGCACCGTGCCTGGCGACAAAAACAGTTTACTGGCAATGTCTTCGGTAGACAGGCCGTCTTTGGCCAAGCGCAAGGCCCGGCGCTCTTTGTCCGACAACGGATCTTTTTCCATCCACGATTCAACCATTAACTCGGGTGCAATGGCACTGCCCCCTTGATGGACTTTTTGAATAGCAGCAATCAGCTCGTGAGAGGGGGAGTCTTTAAGCAGGTAGCCTTTCACCCCTGAGTCCATTGCCCGGCGCAAATAGCCACTTCTGGCAAAGGTGGTCAAAATGATGGTTTTGCATGACATTTTAGCCTCAAAAAGGTGCTGGGCTAGCTCTAACCCCGTCATATCTGGCATTTCAATATCGCTAAGTACAATATCCACTTGTTGTCCGTGCTGGGATTGCATGTAATCAAAGGCCAGTTTGCCAGTGGCGCAGCTATGCACAACCTGTAAGTTGTCTTCTAAATCAAGAATGGTCGCCAAGGCATTGCGTAGCATGGTTTGGTCTTCTGCCAATAGGATGTTAATCATGCGTTACCTCTCGTTCAGGCGTGTGCGCTTTACTGTGTTTTTGCATGGGTAAGGTTACTTCACTCAATGTGCCATTGAAATCACCACCGCTTTTGACTTGTAAAGTGCCGTTAAGCTGCCCTACACGCTCTTCAATGCCTTGAATGCCAAATCCGCTACGTGCGCCTTGCTCATAGCCTTGACCATCATCATAAACACTGAGCACAATCTGCTCGTTTTGTTTTTTTATCCTAGCGGTGACTTTGCTTGCTTTAGCGTGACGAAGAATGTTGGTCACCAATTCGCGCAGCACTATGGCTAACTCTTTGTTCGCCACAGGATCCAATTCAATGAATTGCTCGTCTAGGTTGTCAAACTGGTAATCAAAATCAATATCGACCCCAGCGAATACATTTTTAGCGTTAGCCAACTCACTGAGTAAATCACTGGTACGATAACCGGATACCACTTCTCGCACTTGGCTCAGAGCATCTCGGGCGATATCTTCCAACTGCTTTATTTCCACCCTAGCTTTGGCTAAATCTTTGTCTAACAGTCGCCCAGCCAAGTCTGCTTTTAGGGTGATAACCGAAAATGTATGGCCGATTAAATCATGTAAGTCTCGGGCGATGCGCTCGCGTTCGGCAACCTTAGCTAGGCGCTGGGTTTCTTTGCGCGATAAGACCAATGCTTGCTTGTTTTGCTGTAGCGCATATTGATAGGTATTCATCAGCCCGACAATGACAGTAAAAGCCAAGCCTGGGACATAAAAATAAATCCCTAATTTGAATACAAAGCTTACTGCACACATCCACAGTAATATGCCAAAGACAGTCGCCACCGCAAACTTAACTGATTTTAAACGACTGCACATTGCCCCGGCATAAATGAAAAATGTATTAGCCGTAGGGGTGAGTAAAGCAGCCAAGCTGCCTATCACTAAGATGGCAATGATATGATGGATAAGCTGATTGTTCGGTGCCCAGTAACAATGAAAATACACAGCCAAAAATGCTAAAGTCGCCAATGCCGCCCATAACAATTCCACTGGATTTTGATACGTAAAGGCCACTGGCACAAAGAAAAATGGCAAATAGATCAACAGTAAATAAGGTGTCAGAGGTTCGCTTAAGTTTCTAGGCAACAAGCAATTATCCAGTTTTCGCAGTACTTTGATCACGTATTCCCTTTCCTTGTATGCGCGTTTATGTGCTTTTTCTATTCTGGTTAGACGCTTTTTTTGTTAAACGCTAACATGGCCGAAGCGAAAAACAACGCTGAGAATAACACGAGTATCAACAGATGCTGTATAAGCGACCCACCCGCGTCTTGCCCGACAACCTTTAGGGCTAATTGCGACAAATGATAAGGTGGCAAAAATTGAGCAAATGACTGTAAGTAATCCGGCAACATAGTGATGGGTATCCATAAGCCGGAAAGAAACGATAACGGTAAATAAATCACGTTAACCACAGCTGGGGCGCTTTCTGCTTTAAGGAATAAACCTAGGGTTAGGCCAAGTAGACAAAACGGTAACCCGCCGATAATAAGAATGCCTGATAACATCAATATTTGCAGCAATGATAAGCTCACTCCAGCCAGACCAAACGCAACAACCCCTAAGGTAAGCAACACAATGACAGAGAACCCCATAGAGACAAACAGGCGACTCACAATTTGTGCGGACGCGGGCATGGGAGAGGTCTCTTTTATATCTAACCAACCTTGACCGCGTTCAACAGCGAGCCCTGCACCAAATGAAAATAGCGCAGGCCCTATCACGCCAAACGTGCCATAGGTACACAATAAAAACGTAGCGGCTTGCGGATCGTGTTGGTTCATCAGTACGCCAAAAAACAAATAGAAAATCGCAGGAAACAAAGTTGCCGGTAATGCAAACGCTGGATTACGAATACTCTTTAGCCATTCAAATTTAGTTTCAAGATAGAAAAGCTTAGCCGTTTGCTGCGTGGTCAATTGCAGTGCCTCAACATCTATATTGGCATTCGGTGACGTAGAAATAATGTTTGAATTGCTCATGCGTACTTTCCTTGATCCATATTGTTGTCGTTTAACTGTGTATACGCATCTTCTAGACCCGCACTTGAAACCGTTAAGTCTTGAATATCAGGTTGCTGTCTCAGCAGTGCAGTCAGGGTTTGATTCACATTACGGCTGGCTAACTCAGTAAACTTGCCACTCACCCGAACATGCTCAACCGCTGGGATCTTTTTGTATGCAATCATGGTCTTGCTATTGGGCTCACCCCAGGGATCACTGACACTGAAGCGGATCGTCGAGTGAGAGGCACGTGCTTTTATCTCACTTGTGCTGCCGCGTTGAATAATGTCCCCCTGCTTAAGCAATACAATCTCATCTGCTAGGCTGTCGGCTTCTTCTAAATAATGGCTGGTTAACACAATTGCGGTGCCCGCGGCTTTAAGGTCAAGAATGGCTTGCCAAAGCCCTTTTCGGGCATCTACGTCCATGCCCACACTTGGCTCGTCTAAAAATAGCAACTTAGGGTTACCACAAATGCTCAAGGCAAACAGTAGTCGCTGCTTTTCACCACCAGACAGCTTCTTAGAGTAGCGGTGCTCCATACTTTGTAATCCCGCGTATTCGATGACTTTTTGATATGCCAGCGGATTAGGGTAGTAGCTTTGAAAAAGTTGAATATGCTCTTTTATTTTTAGGGTTTCGGGTAGCGACGCCACTTGCAATAAAGCCCCCGACTGACGCCTTGCCGCCAATGATCCTGGCGGGCAGCCGAACACACTGACTTCGCCCGCATCAGCCTTGAGTCGTCCAAGCAAAATATTGATTAAGGTTGTTTTCCCCGCGCCGTTAGCGCCAAGAATCGCTAACACTTGGGAGCAGTGAATATCTAAGTTGATACAATTGAGGGCTGCTTTACCGTTAAAGCTTTTGCCTACGCCTTGCAGACTAGCAATCACCTTGCCCTGTTGCCAAGTTAAGTGACCGGATACCGCGGTGGAGGAATCTAGCATGTTCATACCTTTCTTCGTTTGTGAGCCTAGGAAGATTATGAACAAGAGGAAGGTGTTACATCACAGACAATTGTCATCAATACCTGATGACAATTGTCATATTCTAGCTGCCATGAAGGTGGCTAGATCTCAAATAAGTGCGAGCAGTGGCAAATAAAGCGTTTAAAGACTCGCCAACATAGTCTGGGCATCACTGACTTCAAACTTACCTGGGGCTTCGATATGCAGCGCTTTTACGATGCTATTTTCGACCAGCATAGAATACCGGCCAGAGCGTAGCCCACCGAAAGTACCTGTGTCTTTTGCTAAGCCGATAGCTTGACTAAACTCGCCACCGCCGTCGGCCAACATAGTCACATGTTCAGCATTTTGCGACTTTCCCCAAGCTTCCATCACGAATGCATCATTCACCGACAGGCAGATGATATTGTCGACGCCTTTATCGGCTAGTTTGTCTGCCAGTGTGATATAGCCAGGTAAATGGGCGTTTGAACAAGTAGGGGTAAACGCACCGGGCACGGCAAACAACACCACTTTTTTATTGGTAAACAGATCTGCGGTAGTAGGGTTAGTGCCTTCGCCGTTTTCGCGCAAGCTAAAGGTAATTTCAGGTAAGGTATCGCCGACTTTAATCATGGTATGTCCTTGTTAATATTCGTAAATAAGATCTAATTAAAACTTAGGTTGCAGTAAGTCCCACTTGTTGCCAAAGCAGTCTTGAAAGATAACGACTGTGGCATAGGGCTCATCTCTTGGTTGCTCTAAGAATGTTACGCCTTTTTGCTGCATGGCGTGGTAATCGCGCTGGAAATCATCGGTTTGCAAGAAAAACGCAACACTCCCTCCGGTTTGATTGCCAACCCACTGACTTTGCTGTTCTTGCGCTTTCATCAGCACCAAGGCCGCACCCGACTGGCCCACTGCGTTGTTCGGCGCAACCCGTACCCAACGACTATCAGGGCCATTCTTAATATCATCAAGTAGGGAAAAGCCTAATGACTGAGTATAAAATTCAATGCCTTTATCATAATCATTCACCAATAAACTGACGTTGCATACACTTTGTTGCATGGGGCTCCTTTTCAACTTGTTTGTGCTTTACGCTAACGCGGCCGGCAGACTCGCGTCAACATGCACTGTGCTAACCTTTCGGATCAGGCAACGTTAATTAATTAAATACACGTCAAAACGGTTCGCCTTGCCTTGCATTTCGATATGGGGTTTGCGCTCTGCCAAAAAAGGCGCGCCGGCCGGGCGTTTTACCACCACACGCTTTTTAGCCAAGGCCAATGCCGGGGCTAATAAGGCGTCGGCATCTTCATCTGGGCCGAGCAATTGTTGGAACAAACGCATTTCTTTTTTCACCGCAGCACTTTTTTTACGGTGAGGGAACATAGGGTCGAGATAAACCACATCGGGCGCCGTATCTGGCCAGTTAGCCATTAAATCGATAGCGATGCCATGATGTAAATGCATGCGTTTAGGTAACCATGAGGCGAGCTCTTCGCTGTACTGAGCGCGGGATAAACCATCCGCTAGTAACGCGGCCACCACAGGTGAACGTTCAATCATATCCACTGTGCAGCCAAGGCTTGCCAATATGAAGGCGTCACGCCCCAGACCGGCAGTGGCATCAAGCACCCGCCAAGCAGTTTGCCCTTTTAGCCCAACGGCTTTTGCTACGGCTTCTTTTTTTCCTCCGCCATGTAAACGCCTAAACGTTAAGGCGTCTGAGGCGAAATCCACCCGTACTTCACCGACTTTTGGTTCATTTAATTGCTTAAGCGCCAAGTGTGCCTCACTTTGCATTAACACCAAGCCATGGCTCACATTTTTCTCAAACCTGAGTTGCCAGTGACAAGCCGTATTTTGCGCTTTATCGATTAACGCGGCACTGGCGCCTGCGGGCACGGTCACCACGGGTAAACCTCTACCGAGGGGGTTATCAAGCATGACCATAGTGCTCTTTATGACCCAACCAACGATTAATGATGGCCTGGGCGTTCGCTGGATATTGCTGCCATAATTGTTGAGACAAGGTTTGTACTTGGGGAATAAGTTCGGCGTCACGCACCAAATCCGCGATACGCAAATCGGCCAAACCGGTTTGTTTGGTACCGAGTAATTCACCTGGGCCGCGAATTTCTAGATCTTGCTGGGCAATATAGAAACCATCTTGGGACTCGCGCAACACCGCTAAGCGTTTAGCGGCAATTTTCGATAAAGGGCTTTGATACATCAATACACAGTGGCTTTCCACTGAGCCCCGCCCTACTCGGCCACGAAGTTGGTGCAACTGGGCCAAACCTAAGCGCTCGGGATTTTCTATGATCATCAAACTGGCATTGGGTACATCAACGCCCACCTCAATAACGGTGGTCGCCACGAGTAAATCCATTTCGCCTTCTTTAAATTGCTGCATGAGGCGTTGTTTTTCATCGGCTTTTAAGCGGCCATGCACTAAACCAACTTTCAGCTCTGGTAAGGCTGACGCTAAGGCAATGGCCGTTTCTTCAGCGGCTTGAGACTGTAATACTTCTGACTCTTCAATCAGAGTGCATACCCAATACGTCTGCCGACCATGCTCAACAGTGGCCAAACGCACCCGTTCTACCACATCGATACGGCGAGTTTCCGGTAATACCACAGTGGTGATAGGCTTTCGTCCAGGCGGTAACTCGTCGATGACAGATGTATCGAGATCCGCATAAGCAGTCATGGCAAGTGTACGAGGGATAGGCGTCGCAGTCATGATCAACTGATGGGGAAATGCGCCTTGTTGTACGCCTTTTTCACGCAGCGCTAAGCGCTGGTGCACACCAAATCTGTGTTGTTCATCCACAATAACCAATGCGAGTGATTGATACTGTACCGCTTCTTGAAACACCGCATGGGTACCAACTAATAGCTGCAGGTGTCCGCTGGCTAGATTTTCAAGCGTCTCATTGCGCGCTTTGCCTTTTAGCTTACCTGCTAACCAACCTACCTTTATCCCAAGCGGAGCAAACCAAGCTTGAAAATTAGTCATGTGTTGCTCGGCCAATAGCTCAGTAGGAGCCATCATCACGACTTGGTAACCAGCACTGATGGCCGACAATGCCGCCATCGCCGCCACTAACGTTTTACCCGAGCCAACATCCCCTTGTACCAAGCGCATCATGGGCGTAGGCCGTTGCATGTCTTGCTGAATATCCTGGATAACCCGCTTTTGGGCCCCAGTTAACTCAAACGGCAGGCTGTCCAATAGCTGCTTTAAAAGAGGATCACTTGGGGTAATGGCAAAGCCTTTTTGTTGCTGACTTTGCTGACGAACCTTAAGTACGCTTAAATGGTGCGCCAGTAACTCTTCTAGCGCTAAACGTTGTTGCGCTGGGTGTTTGCCCTCTTCCAGTAAGGTCAGGGTGACATCAGGTGGCGGTCTGTGGACTAGGTGCAGAGCGTCAATTAAGCCCACCTGATGTTGATACATACCATCGGGCAGTAGTTCGGCCAAACCACCTTTATCCAGTAACCCAAGGGCTTGCTCAGTCAAATTACGCAAGGTAATTTGCTTCACCCCTTCGGTTGACGGATAAACAGGTGTGAGTGACTCGGCCAAGTCGGTTGGCGAGTCAGTGTTAATGATTTTGTACTCAGGGTGCATGATCTCAAGGCCAAACTTGCCTGCTCGCACCTCGCCAAAGCAACGAATGCGGGTGCCCTCTTCCAAGCCATTTTTTTGCGCCGCCGAGAAATGAAAAAAACGCAACGTGATCGAGCCGGTACCATCGCTGATACGGACAATAAGCATACGCTTACGGCCAAATTGCACATCGCAGGACATCACGTCGCCCTCAACACTGGTATGTAAGTGCGGCATTAAATCAGCGATAGGATAAATTCGGGTGCGATCTTCATAGCGGTGAGGCAAATGGAACAGCAAGTCTTGCACATGATGCAAAGCAAGCTTTTGTAATTTTTCTGCGACTTTACTACCCACACCTTTTAGCTGAGTAACCGGCATTTGAGCTAGTCCGAGCATAGAATACCCGCACATCGAATGTCATCGTATTGGGCACTCGCGCTATGTATGCTGGCCCCTAATATCTTGGTGAGGCGCGTCAGCACTGGTGCAAAAAAATATAATTGTGAAAAAGAAATGGCCACACACCTTCTGTCTATATAACGTCGCGCTGCATATTATACTTCACGATTTACCCAAGTGGAGCAAGAACTTAACATCGATTAGTTAGCCTCTTACTAGATAACAGCAGCAAACAAGGTTACAAGGAATATTTGGCAGCTTGATATAATAACTCAGGGGCTAAGCGTTGCTTAAAATCGGGGTTCACATAGCTGAATTTGATCCTGCCTTGTTCGTCTAAAATGAATACCGCCGGGGCCGGTAGTACCGCTTTGCCAGACGTATCAGACGCGTTTAGGTCGATGTTCTTTTTGCTTTTGTACTTGGCTGTCGTCTCATCTGCCACATAATAGCCAATACCAAAGCCACGTATAGCGTTGAGTTTACTGTCAGACAACAGCTGCGCGCTAAATTTGCTTTGCAATTTTTGCGCTTGTAATTGAGCGGGCGTTTCCGGTGATATCGCTAGAATTTGGTATCCGAGTGCATCGAGAGCGTTTTCGATGTCTTTTAAACCAGCAAGTTGTCGATTGCAATATGGGCACCATCCTCCACGATAAAAAATCAATACACTGGGCTTTTGCATGATCAGCGCTTGTAAACTTACCGGTGCGCCATCTGCGGTTTGCAGTTTGCTATTAGGCGCAGTTTGGCCCACTAAAAGCGGCGTCACGTTATTAGCAGCATCGGCTATAATCGTGCGATCAAGGGCAAAGCTAGCAATTGAAAAAAGTGAGCTGAGCAACAGCAAAGCGCTGCCAAAGGTGATTTTAATCTGGTTACGCATGTGATTTCCTTAGTCAGTTAGCGATATGAACACAAAGCCGTATCGATTAGCGGGCATAAAATACAGCCCAACGGCGATGAATGCATTTTATTCTAACAGACTAGGCTAAGGACGTTTATTGGTATACGTCTGCTCGTTATCCCGGGCCGTTTCTTGTTCTAATTTACGCATGCCTTTAGCGGTCATTTGCATTTTTTGCCACCAGCTCGCGTCAGCGACTATGTGACCATTTTCATCGATATGGGGGTAGTCAATACCTTTGTTTTTACAGATTCGGGACAGAATAGGAAAGCCCCCTTCAAACAAAACCCGTTGGCACTCCTGTTCGCTCAAGTTAATGGTTTTATACATACCCACTAATTCCCGTTGACGCTGGGCCTCGTATAACACTACTGCAGCGGCAACTGATACGTTTAATGACTGCACCATTCCAACCATAGGTATGACGATATTTTTGTCAGCCAAGGCTATCGCTTCTTCGGTGGCGCCAGTCTTTTCTTGCCCCAAAATAATGGCGGTTGGTTTGGTGTAATCTATCTCACGAAAATCTACCGCATCATCCGATAGATGCGTTACCAATACTTGCATACCTTGCTGCTTTAAATGACTGACAGCGTCACCTATGCTGGGATGCATATCTGTGTACACCCAGTTTTCGGCGCCCATGGATGTTTTTTTGCGTAACCTGGCTTTGTTATCCCACACCGCATGTATTCGGTTGATACCTACCGCATCACAACTGCGAATAAGCGCCGACACATTGTGTGGCTTGTTTACTTGCTCTAAACAGATCGTTAAGGAAGGCTGGCGGGTAGCAAGTAGTTTACGGATGCGCTGATAACGCTCTGCAGTCATGGAGGCTAAAGCAGTCATAGTTTTATATTCTTATTCTTTTGATGTGACCTTTCTAAATGATCAGCATCTTTTCGTCAGCGCAGGTTAGGTTGAAGCCACCGATGCGCAACACAGCGCCAAACAGGCGCCGGTTATATGGTGTTATATCTGTATTAAAGCCTGTGTTATTCGGGCAATTCCATTACGCCGTCAATTTCAATTTGGGCGCCTCTAGGCAATTCTTTTACCCCAATTGCGGCACGCGCTGGGTAAGGTTGCTTGAAGTACTTGCTCATGATTTCGTTGACGGTGGCAAAGTTAGATAAATCCGTTAAGAAGATATTCACTTTGGCTAAATCGTTAGTGGAGCCACCTGCCGCTTCACACACAGCTTGCACGTTTTTAAATACTTGCTCTGCTTGTGCGGCAAATTCCTCAGAAACCATTTCCATGGTCTCAGCCACAAGTGGAATTTGGCCCGACAAATAAACCGTAGTGCCAGACTTGATCGCTTGGCTGTATGTACCAATAGCTTGTGGAGCCTTGTCAGTATGAATAACAGACTTAGACATAATATGCTTACCTTTTAAAGTTTATACGTTAGGAGATTTATTCGGCTTGGATTGACTGTGTCGAGATACCCGTTGTACTTCGGGCATGATGCGGATTTTCCGCATGACGTCAGCGAGCTGAATACGATCTGTGGTGGTCAATTCGATATTGATGTAATAGATACCGCTTTCTTTTTCTTCGGTTTGTAGGCCGACAATATTAGAGCCACACGACGCAACATTATTGGTTAAGTTGGCCAGCGTCCCTTGGTGGTTAATTAATTCTATACGCAGTGCCGCTTTAAATTCGCCTTGGGGTTTATCGTCCCATTTCATCACTAATACACGTTGCGGCTCTTCTCTGCTTAGCTTACGAATATTGCTACATCCAGATTGGTGGATCATCATGCCACGACCAGGACTGAGTACCGCAACAATTTCGTCCCCTGGGATCGGGTGACAGCAACGAGAATACGATACCAACAAGCCTTCCGTGCCACGAATGGCGACACGGCGACCGTTGTCTGGAATTTCAACCGCTTCACCGAGTAATCGCCGAGCGACGATGGCGCTCAACTCATTGCCTAGCCCGATATCGACAAGCAAAGCGTCAAAATCAGCGTGCTTGGTTTCTTCAACGACACGGTCAATATCCGCTTGGGATATTTCATCTAATTTGGTTTTACCCAAGGCATGGCGCAATAAGCGATTACCCATGCTAAAGGCTTCTTCTGAGCGCTGATTTTTCAGATAATGGCGAATATGCGAACGCGCCCGGGCACTGACCACAAAATTCAACCAACTGGCGTTGGGCTTAGCTCTTGGTGAGGTAATGATTTCAACGGTTTGCCCGTTTTCCAGTGGTTTGCTCAATGAATAGGTGCGTCTTTCGACTTTCACCCCGACACACGTATTACCCACCCCTGTGTGTACCGCATAAGCAAAATCTACCGCAGTCGCCCCAAGAGGCAACTCAATAATGCGCCCGTCTGGGGTGAACACGTATATTTCGTCTGGGAACAGATCGGTTTTCACGTTTTCAATAAATTCGAATGAAGAACTGGCGCTTTGCTGCAACTCAATTAATGACTGCATCCACTTACGAGCACGCACTTGAGCCGTGGTATTGCTCGACTCAGAATCGTCTTTGTACATCCAGTGAGCAGCGACGCCGATATCGGCCATTTTGTCCATTTCGGCGGTACGAATTTGTATTTCCACCGGAATACCGTGGGGACCAATCAAAGACGTGTGTAATGACTGATAACCATTCGTACGGGGGATCGCCACGTAATCTTTAAAGCGCCCTTCGATAGGTTTATACAAACCGTGCATAGCACCAAGCGCGCGGTAACAGTTATCAACACTGTCGACCACCACGCGAAACGCGTAGATGTCCATGACTTCGTTAAACATCAACTCTTTGTTTTTCATCTTACGATAAATAGAGTAAAGGTGTTTCTCACGCCCAATGGTTTGCGCGTTGATCCCGAAGGCGGCTAAGCGACCTTCCACTTCTTTGCGGGTGTTCTCAATGATTTCTTTTCGATTCCCCCTAGCCTGCTTCACTGCCGCTTTCAGGGCACGGTGACGCATGGGATACATGGCTTGAAACCCTAAGTCTTCCAATTCATTTTTAATATCATGAATACCCAAACGATGGGCAATAGGCGAATAGATCTCTAAGGTTTCACGGGCAATACGGCGACGCTTATCAGGTCGAAGTGAGCCTAAGGTCCGCATGTTGTGGGTACGATCAGCCAGTTTGATCAAAATCACCCGAATATCTTGCACCATCGCCATTAACATCTTGCGAAAGTTTTCGACTTGGGCTTCTTGTTTGTTACTGAAATGGATTTTTTCGAGTTTACTCACACCTTCAACCAACTCGCCAACCGCTTCGCCAAATTGCGCGCTGAGATCTTCTTTGCTGTGGTCGGTATCTTCAATGACATCGTGCAGCAACGCCGCCATGAGAGTCTCATGATCAAGACGCATATCGGCGAGAATACCCGCAACCGCAACAGGATGAGTAATGTACGGATCGCCGCTGGAGCGCATTTGCCCATCATGGGCATCTCGGGCAACGACAAACGCACGCTGAGTTTCCGCTACCTTGTCCGGTGGCAGGTAAGCCTCAAGCTTTTGTTTTAAACCCTCAAAAAGATACAAGTGTTGCTCATCTCAAACAGTGGAAAGTTTAAGGATACGGTGAATTGGGCGCTAAGCCAACGGCTAAAACATCTGTTTGATGCACGGCCGTTGGTATCAGGCTTTTTTTCTCGAACTTACTGTTCTTGAAGAATGTTTGCTGCAGACTCAAATTGAGCTTGGTCTTGTGCATGTTGATCACGCAAGTTTTCAGCATCAAGAGTCGAAGCATTTACAAAACCTTCTTCGATTTCACGTAATGCTACAACGGTAGGTTTATCAGTACCTACGGTTACATGTGCAACCTTGCCTTCAATTGCAAGTTGACGAGCACGACGTGCTGCGACTAAAACCAAATCAAACCGATTGCCAATTTTATTTACGGCATCTTCAACTGTTACGCGAGCCATTTTGATCTCCGTCGGGTAGCTATGTTTTCAAAAAAGGTCGCATAGTGTACTTGCAAACCTCAAATTAGAAAAGATCTTTCATGATCTAAGTGCGCAATAATTACCCTAATCCGTGGCTAATAAATTTTCAAACAAGCTTTGATGACGCATGACTTGTTTTTCCTTGCGTAAACGGCGGCTCGAAACAATAGCATCAAGCTCAGCCAATGCCGCGTCAAAATCGTCATTTACCACGATATAATCAAACTCGTGATAGTGAGATATTTCAGACACCGCTTTATTCATGCGATCTTGGATCACCTCTGGGGCGTCTTGACCGCGTTCGGTCAATCGGCGCAATAACTCTTCGCGAGATGGTGGGGCAACAAAAATCGTGGCCGTATCCGGGATCTGCGCTTTCACTTGGCGAGCACCCTGCCAATCTATATCTAAAAATACGTCAATCCCTTTACGTAATGTTTGCTCAATAACCACCTTAGACGTGCCATAGTAATTACCAAACACCTCGGCCCATTCGAAAAATTCTTCTTGGGTAATGAGTTCTTGAAACACCTCACGACTGACAAAATGATAATGCACCCCATCAACCTCCCCCGGACGTGGCGCACGAGTGGTATGGGAAACCGATACCTGCATCGCATTGTTATGAATTTCAGTAGCGTCGTGGTTTTGCAGTAACGCTTTGATTAAGCTAGATTTACCTGCACCAGAAGGCGCTGCAAGTATAAATAAATTTCCGAGTGATTGAGGCATATGAGATTTTCAGTCAAGTAAGTGGATAAAGTGGGTGTTGAGATTTCGATGCAATGTTAGCATATTCCTTTATACAATGGTGCCAATGCACCACAACTGCCCACACAAGGTGAAGCGACAATGAACGACAGCCAATATCATCAAATGGTCGATGACCTGTTAATTAATTTAGAAGAAATGCTCGACGACGTAAAAGCTGACATCGATTACGAATCTGCTAGCAGTATCCTCACCCTCATTTTTGTCAACGGCACTAAGATCATCATCAACAAGCAGCCGCCATTACATCAGTTATGGGTCGCCACCAAATTTAATGGTCATCATTTTAATTTTCAGGATGGTTTGTGGATTGATGAACGCACAGGTGTTGAGTTCTGGCAATTTATGAATGACGCTGCCACCAAGCAAGCGGGCGAGCCCGTTTCTTTCCCCCGCCCGGCCGTTTAAGTTTTAAGAGAGTTTTTACCCCATGAGTGACAGTATTTTATCGTTTGTAGAAGTCAATCCGAGCCAACCCCACAGCGCGGTAGTGATTTGGTTGCATGGTTTAGGTGACTCAGGTAATGGCTTTGCCCCCATAGTACCTGAACTGAAAATGCCTGAGTCATTACCGGTACGCTTTGTATTCCCACATGCTCCGGTGCGTCCCATCACAGTGAACAACAACATGGAAATGCGCGCCTGGTACGACATTACCAGCATGGATTTCAATCACAGGGCAGATCGTGTCGGTGTTGAAGAGTCAGCTAAGCAAGTTGAACAATTAATCGATACTGAAATTGCTAATGGCACCCCGGCTGAACGTATCGTGTTAGCGGGTTTCTCTCAAGGTGGAGTAATTGCACTGCACTTAGGTACTCGCATTAACAAAAAAATTGCCGGCATTATGGCGTTATCCACATATATGTGCGAGCCAGAGACCCTGACAAGCGAAGCGAGCAATGTGAATAAAGAGACACCTATTTTAGTGGCTCACGGTCAGCAAGATAATGTGGTACCTGTGTTTATGGGCAATGCAGCTTTTAAAGTGCTTGAAGAAAACGGCTATCCTGTGACTTGGCAAGATTACCCTATGCAGCACAGCGTCTGCTTAGAAGAGATCAATCACATTTCAGCTTGGTTACAGGCACGTTTCAGCTAACGTCAGTGCAAAGCGAACTTATCCCAAAAGGCTCGCCTCTTTTGGGATAAAAATGTGATGAAATTAAATGCCTACTGCCGCGGTTTTATAGAGATATACATTCTTTAATAACAACACAGATAACGGTAGGTATTTTTATGATTATTGACACAGTAACCCTCGCAGCAAAAGTTGCGGCTTTATTTATTATGCTTAGTTTCAGTCAAGGCGTCTTAGCACAAGATCCCATCGAAACTGGCTTTTTTAATAACAAGGCTATCTATGGTTACGACACTGTTGCTTATTTCATGCAAAATAAAGCCGTAAAAGGGCACAACATCTTTAGCAAAACCTGGCGCGGAGCAGATTGGTTTTTTAGCTCCCAAGCAAACCTTGATCTATTTAGCGATGATCCAGAGAAATACGCCCCTCAGTACGGCGGATACTGTGCTTATGCCATGGCTACCGGTGATTTTGTGGGCATAGATGAAGACGCATTTGTTATCGACCAGGGTAAGCTCTACCTCAATTACAGCGCCAGCGTGCAAAAAAAATGGCTAGCCAATAAAGCCCAGTATATTGAGCAAGCTGACACCCAATACCCCCAATCAATCGCGCTCGATAATTAATTGTTGGAACACGCTGTTGACCGAGCTAACCATAGCGCCATTAACCAGCCAGCACAGCGCAGAAATATCTGCGCTAGCCATGCGTTCCAAGGCGCATTGGGGATACTCGCCAGCGTTCCTGAAGCAGTGTGAAGCTGAACTGAGCTATTCAGCCGAGCAAATAGCGCACAAAGATTATCATTTTGTCGCGGCTTGGTTAGCCCCCGATACGAACCCTAGCGCGCCCTTAGGTTTTTACGCACTACAGTGTTTATCAAGCAGCCAAATGGAGTTACTGGCCCTTTTTATCTGTCCATCAGCCATAGGCACAGGAGTTGGTCGAGTTTTATTAGGTCACGCCATCGAGTTTGCAAAAAAACAGCGTGCCACCTCACTGATTGTTTATAGCGATCCCCATGCAGCAGGTTTTTATTCCCGTGCTGGCGCCTTTCATTGCGGCTACCAGGCATCAGGCAGTATCCCTGGGCGCGAATTACCCATCTACCAATTTCAGCTTAAGGAAACCGCTTAAGCACAGAGTATGTGTCACGGCCGATACCAAGCCGCTACTTTCAAGATCCCCTACTAAATTCGGCGCTTGCTTATCGATAACCGGCCTTTTTCGCTAAAACTACGCTTTTGTCTACTCAAAACGAAGACAAATTCTGATAATATCCCTTTATAAACTCGTCAGTTAATAGTGAATTTTTCATGTCAGATCGCGTCATTCGTATCGCCACACGCAAAAGTGCGTTAGCCATGTGGCAAGCAGAATATGTACAGGCCAAACTTCTTTCGGCTCATCCCCATATCAGTGTTGAGCTTGTGCCCATGTCTACCCAAGGTGATCGCATCCTAGACACTCCGCTGGCTAAAATTGGTGGCAAAGGTTTATTCATCAAAGAATTAGAAGTCGCCATGAGCGAGGGTCGTGCCGATATTGCCGTGCATTCAATGAAAGATGTGCCGGTAGACTTCCCCGAAGGTTTTGGTTTGCATTGCATATGCGAACGTGAAAATCCTTATGACGCATTTGTTTCTAATACCTACGCAAGCATCGAAGATTTACCCCAAGGTGCTGTAGTCGGTACCTCAAGTTTGCGCCGTCAGTGCCAAATTCGCAGTGCGCGTCCCGATTTGACCATTCGCGACTTGCGCGGCAACGTGAACACACGTTTAGCCAAGTTAGACGAGGGACAGTACGACGCCATCATATTAGCTGCCGCTGGGTTAATACGTTTAGAGATGCGTGAGCGTATTAAGACTTACATCGAACCCACGGTATCTTTACCCGCAGTTGGACAAGGCGCGGTTGGCATTGAATGTCGCGACGATGACGCAGAGCTAATCGCATTGCTTCAGCCTCTCAATCATGCTGATACTGAATCCCGTGTTAAAGCTGAGCGTGCTATGAACGCCAAGTTGGACGGTGGTTGTCAGGTACCTATCGGCAGTTACGCCGTGCTAAACGGTGACGAGTTGTACTTACGCGGCTTAGTGGGCTCACCAGATGGTAGTGTGTTGTTACTGGCAGAGAAACGCGGCAAGGTGAGCGACGCGATTAACATAGGCGTTGATGTAGCAGAGCAACTACTTAGTCAAGGTGCCGGCGAGATCCTTAAGGCGTTATATCAAGATTAACTTATGACCCTGTTGATATTTCGCCCAGAGCAAAAATGCGCCATTAGCGCAACTCGTTTCATTGCAGCGGGATTACCCGCAATTGCTGTGGGCCTTATCGACACCCAAGCATGTGAAGCTGCACTTGCAACCTTGCCAAGCATACTTAGTACCCTTAATGCAGACGACAGCATTATCGTGACCAGTACGGTGGCCACGCAGTTATTAGCGCTGCGTCACATACGGCTACCCCAGCAGGTGAATACATATGCCGTCGGTGCCAGTACAGCCCAAGGATTAATTGAACAAGGTTATCAGGTCATAGTACCGAGCGCGCCCACGACCGAGGGACTGCTAGCCCTGAATGAACTCAAACAGTTAACAGGTAAAAAAGTCGTTATTATTAAAGGCCAAGGCGGACGCCAAGACTTAGCTCAGCAGCTAACTCTGCGCGGTGCAGCCATATCCTTAGCAGATATTTATCAACGGATAAAAATTGCCACCCCAAAAGCCACACAACAGTGGCAAGCTGAGCAGATAAGATGCATCATTGCTACCAGTGGTGAAATGATTGAAAGCGCGTTTGAACAATTCGACCCTAAGTGGTTGCAATCTTTACCTTGGATTGTAGTGAGCCCCCGAACTGAACAAATTGCCGCTAAATTCGGTATAAACACAATATTATTAAGCGATGACGCTAGCGATCAGGCACTTATTCGCCGTGCCAAGGAATTTTTGGAGCATTAAATGGCAGACCAATCAGATACAAACAACGCTCAGGGCAACAAGCCGAAGGACGAGACACATGATAAGCCTAACACGATCAAGTCAAGTGCAGTGATTACCCCTGCACCACCTAAAGCTGAGCCAAAAACGAATACCGATATAAAGCATCCTACAGCTCCTTTGAAAAGCGACAACAACGTGAAAAAAACCTCCAGCACACGCGATACCTCCGCCACCAGCTCAACGCCCAAAGCGAAAGACGACAGCAATAACAAGCCCGTCAAAACGGGGATTTTATGGTTTGTAACCATAATCAACTTGTTAATCTTATTGTTAATCGTGGCAGGTGCCTATTGGGGCTGGACCCAATGGGAACAGCAAAAGGCGAGTCAACAAAGCAGTCAAAGCGAACAACAAGACATTCTGAACCGTCAGGCTCAGCAAAATCTGTCAATTACCGATGAAGTACGAGAGCAGAATCGCCGCTTAGAAACACAACTTCGCACCTTAGGCCAGGAGCTGCAAAGCGCCTCGAGCGATGCACAAGTTGCTAGCGATCAATCTCAAGCCAACAAACAAATGCTCAGTTCCATTGCTGGTCGTCGTCCGGCGGACTGGTTGCTAGCCGAAGCAGATTTTTTAGTGCGCATAGCCGGTCGTAAATTATGGTTAGAACATGACGTTAAAACGGCGAGTGCCATGCTGCAATCTGCTGACAGCCGCCTACAGGATTTAGACGACCCAAGTTTACTGCCTGTGCGGGAACGTTTAGCAAATGACATACAAGCTTTGGCGCAAGTTAACCCGGTTTCCCTGTCGACTATTGCGCTTAATATCAGTGCATTGCTGCCCCAGGTAGACAAGCTCCCGTTGAATACATTTGAACGCCCAGACATCGCAAGTGAACAGAGCAACCAAGTATCAGAGTCGGTTGACGATTGGCAGGCAAACTTGTCACGAGCCTGGGCCGCTTTTACGAAAGACTTCTTCAGTTACAAGAAAAAAGAGGTAGAAGTTCAGCCTTACATGTCAGCTCAGCAGCAATGGTTAGCCACAGAGCAGCTTAAATTGTCACTACTGCAAGCCCAAAGCGCAGTATTAAAAGAGAATATTGCGCTATACCAAGCGTCGTTGCAAAACGCCCAGCGTGTATTAGCGACTGACTTCGCCGGTGATAATAGCGCGGTTAATCAGTTTTCTCAGCGTGTAGCCGAATTAGCAGACACAGATATCAAACGGGTCTACCCGAGTCAATTTAGCGCTGCCCCTGCACTTCAGGATGTGATCCAGCAACGTATCGACAATGTGTTTGTTAACGGAGTCAGCCAACCATGATCAGAATTCTCATGGTCTTTGTGGCCCTACTTATTGCGGTACTGATTGGCTCATTGATATTTGATGATAAAGGCTACGTTTTTATCGACTTTGCTGGTTATGTTATCGAAATGAACGTGTTTTCCATGGCGATCATGACCATTTTACTGATTGTCGGTTTGCTCTTGTTCTCTTGGGTGATTAAAAAACTAATCATGCTCATTTCAGGCTCAAAGAACTGGTTAGGTAACTGGGGTTCACGCAAGAAAAAGCGCGCCTTTACCAACGGCTTGATTGCATTGGCTGAGCAGAACTATCTTGAAGCACGTAAGCAGCTTGCCAGCATAGAGCAGGAAGATTTCGACGGCTTGAATTTGTTAGCCGCAGCTGAAGCAGAGCTTCAGCTGCAAAACCCAGCCGGCGCACAAGAAAACTGGCGATTAGCCACGTCCTATCCTAAATCCGCTTTCGCCGCCAAACTTTGCCTAGTGCGTGATCATTTACAACAGCAGCAGCCGGATAAAGCCCTAGCGATACTGGATGATCTGGAGGACAAACAAAAACGTCAGAAGTCAGTATTGCTGCTACGCGCACAAGCCATGGTGCAAGGGGGTAAATGGAACGAGTTAAAAGCCTGTCTTCCGTCTTGGAAAAAAGCCTTAGGCGAACATTATGAGCATTACATGCAATTGGCGTCACAAGGTAATTTTGCTGAAATTGCCAGCAAAGAAGGCGCCAATCAATTAAAAGAAAATTGGCATGCTTTGCCCAAGTCCACTCGCCGGGATCCCGCATTACAAGCTGCATATATTAAGCAGTTAATCGATCAAGGCATGCATATAGATGCCGAAGCAGAACTAGGTGAGTATCACAAAAATAAACCTCACCCTATGTTGTTGCCGCTATATCGGGAACTTAAGTTGTCGCAACCGACTAGCGCTTTAAAACAGTTGGAGCAATGGCTCAAAGCAGACGATATGAACATAGAGTTACTCTCAACGTTAGGCGTATTGGCCTTTAACGCCAATGATTTAAGCCTAGCGGAAAAGGCCTTAAGTAAAGCCATAAAATTGGGTAACCGTCAGCGAGATATTTTACTTCTAGCCAGAATTAAAGAGTCGCAACAAGACAGTCAGCAAGCGTTGGCACTTTATAAACAAGGCCTAGATCAAACCAACGAACTGACAAAAGCAGACTAATATGCCCTCATTTTTACCATTGGCGAAATGGTTGTTAGCCATTTCGCTTTTTTCTGCGACTCAGGTTTTTGCTCATGACTCCCATGCGCCTGGCGAAATCCTAGTGAAAAAAAACCACGCCCCAGCTTTTGAAGTCATCGTACTCGGAGACAGCGGTGGTATCGAAGATGGTAATCTAAGTGCTTTTTTACTGCGAGGGATTAACGAGCCCAACTATGTGGCCCTAGATGCTGGCACGTTGGTTAACGGTATTAATCAAAGCGTTAAGCGCGGCGCATTCGCCGATTTAGCCTTAGCTGATGATAACAAATGGGGTACGACCGGTACCATTTTGCGTGATCACGTTAAAGGCTACTTACTCAGCCATGCCCATCTTGATCATATAAATGGCATGTTAGTCGCTTCGCCTGAAGATAGCGCAAAAAACATATACGCTTTGCCGTCGGTGAATAACATGATTGGCGAAACCTATTTTAATGGCATAGCCTGGGCCAATTTCAGCGATCGCGGCATACCGCCTTTACTCAATAAATACCATGTGGTGGATTTGCTACCAGGCAAAACAACCACGATTGCCAATACAGAACTAAAAGTGACCGCGTTTAGCCTCAGCCACCCAGTTGAGTCCAGTGCCTTTGTCATTGAGCAGGGTAACGATATGTTTGTATATTTTGGCGATACCGGAGCAGACATAGTAGAAAAACAGGGCAAGTTAGCAGCCATTTGGACTTATCTAGCCCAGCAGATTAAGCATAAAACCTTACGCGGTATCATCATTGAAACGTCATTTGAAAATGAGCGCCCTCATAACTTACTGTTTGGTCACCTCACGCCTGATTTACTGATGGCCGAGCTGGCTAGTTTAGCCGCTAAGATTGGCGGCGACGCTCCACTGAAAGATTTAACAGTGCTTATCAGTCATATTAAATATACTTTGGCCAAAAACGTTGACCCTAGGGCGACCATCAAGCAACAGCTAAATGACGCCAATCAGTTAGGACTGAATATTATTATCCCGGAGCAGGGTCAGAAATTGCTTTTTTAGTGGTGTCTTGGAAGAGTTAAGCAAAATATAAGAGCAATACTAAGTACAGTGCCTACATCTTGCCTGCCAGCGAAAAAGCCTAGCTTATAAACACAATTCTCGTAACGGTATGGTGGCTGCGCCAATGGATACCGGGTGTTTCTCTACACCTGATACCACAATTTTAGGCATAGGGCGTTTAGCTCCCCGTCTAAACTGGGCATATACATCAATTCGCGGTATCACCATCTCAGCCAACTCTTTAGGAATGTGTCCGCCTAAAATAATCGCCTCGGCATCAAGCAAGGCAGAGCAACAGGTAGCGACCAGGTCGAAAGAGTCTTGCACTTTGAATATCCACTCTTCAACGCCAGGCCAGTCCGGATCGAACTCTTCATGCAGGTTGTAGATTGAACTGAAATTGACGCCATTTTTCTTCAATATGCGTTTCAGTAACTCTAGATTCGGATGGGCGTATATCTTGGTTGGTAACATGTCGCCCAGCTCCCCTGCGTTGCCGTAGGTACCGCGCAGTACTTCAGCATTGTTTACCACCCCACCACCAAACGCTGACGAAACAAAAAGGTATACGAAGTTTTTATATTGTCGACCTACACCCGCTACACCTTCACCAGCCGCCGCGCCAGTGCCATCATTCACGACCCAGGTTGGCAATGTAAAGTGGCTAGACACTATCTGTACTATGTCTACTTGTGACCACTCTTCTAACATATGGTGGGTATTCATCTTGCCGTCCATTGAACTGAAAAAGCCAGATATCCCCACCCCCATGCCTAACGCCCGGCTTTCATCAAGCTTACATTCATCCGTTAGCTCACTGACTAAGGTTTGTGTGGTCTCAAGTACATGGGCAATGCTCATGTCGTCCATTTCACGCAATTTGGTCGCAATCACATTACCGGCAAAGTCCATCACGGCCACGCCGATTGCATCCAGCAATATAGAGACACCAAAGGTATAGGCGTATTCTGGGTTTAGCTCGATGCCAAAGCCTGGTTTACCTTTTGGATTAGGGATCATTTCTTCGGTTTGGCGCAGCACTTTAGCCTGAGTGAGGCCTTTCAATAAACGGGATACCGTTTGTTGGGGAATTTTGGTCGCAGCCACAAGTTGGCTTTGGGTCACTCGCCGTTCCCAGAAGACAATATTGATAATATCACGCTCAATATCTTGAAAAAGCTTACTGCCTTTACCTAGCGTAAACCCTGAACGTAAATATTGACTGTTGTCGATTGAAAACATCTGTAATACATCTACCTTAAAACGCTATAGCCTATTTGAAACCCCGGTAAAGAACAAGAAACTATCGCTGGGGACGTCTCTAGTTCGTTACCTTTGGGATAGATAAAGCAAGCAAATTTCACGTTATACCCATAACTAGCCATAACGTGCTATTACGTGCTATTACGTGCTATTACGTGCTATTCAATAATAATGGCTCTGAAATCGTTAACGTTGGTATTCGTCGGTCCGGTTACAACCAAGTCGTTAATTGCGGCAAAAAACTGATGACTGTTATGAGTAGCCAGTAGTTCACTGGCACTAACGCCTGCTGATGCAGCGCGGGTTAACGTCGTCTGGTCAATATAAGCACCTGCCACGTCTTTACTGCCATCAACACCATCGGTATCACAAGCCATGGCGCAAATGCCCTCTACACCATCAAGTTCAAGCGCTAAGGCCATTAAATATTCTTGATTAGGCCCGCCGTCTCCATACTCTTTGCCCACAGTAACGGTTAATTCGCCGCCTGAAAACAGCATGACGCGCTGCCCCTTCGCCTTACATGCTAACGCGTGTTTGGCATGTATTTTAGCCACTTCTCTGGCTTCACCTTGAATATCGTAACCCAGTACTTGTGTTTGCCAGCCCTGCTTTTGAGCCACATCAATAGCAGCATCAATGGCGTGCTGTGCGTTTGCCACAATGTGATATTCGCTTGCGACCTTATGCCCAGGAGACGCTTCTGGTTTCGCCAGATAATTAGCAATGCTACCCACCGGCGACCAATGATATTTCTGTAAAATGGCCAATGCTTGAGCCTTAGTTGACGGATCAGCAATAGTCGGACCCGAGGCAATATCGGCGGCGTTATCACCGACCACATCCGAAATCATCAAGGTGACGTGCTTCGATTTAGCCGCCTCGGCCAATCTGCCGCCTTTCACTAGCGATAACTGCTTACGCACAGTATTAATTTCATCAATACTGGCGCCGCTTCTGAGTAAAAACTGATTGAGTTGCTGTTTATCCGCAAAGGGTACATCGTCCACCGGCAAACACATCAACGACGAGCCTCCACCTGAAATTAAAAACAAAATAGGCGTGGTCGCTGGGGTGCTTTTCACCAAGGCCAGTAGTTGTTTACCGGCAATTACACTGTTGTCGTCAGGTGTGGGATGATTCGCTGTGAGTACTTCGATTTTGCCCGTATCACCGGCGCTTTCATATCCGTAACGAGTCACTACCGCACCGTAACACTTGTCACCCAAGGTTTTGTGTACTTCGGCGGCCATTTCTGCCGCCGCTTTACCCGCACCCACAACGCATATGCCATTGCTGGTATCGAGTTTACTTAACTGCTCGGCCATGCAAGCGCTAGGCTTGCAAGCTGCGACTGCGGTATTAAATAAGTCGAGTAAAAAAGCGTGATATTTCATGAGAAAACCTTAAGCAAAAGCGGTTGGAATAAACAAACAAAACGCAATCATGGCTGCAAACATGCCCAGCAACAGCACCACATCTTTGCTCGTCAAAATTGACAATGAAATAGGGCCTTCTGCGATCTCTCTCTCACTAGACTGATAGGTAAAGGGCTTAATCTTGCTCATTAACATCGCCATAATAATCGCCACCACAAAGCCGATGAAGTTCCACCAGAACCAAAAGATCTCCGGTGCGATAACCGATATCAGCAAGTTAAACAACACGCCACTAATTAGGCCAATGTTCACGTGCAAACCTGACGTACTTTTTGTCAACACGGCCAGTAAGAACACCGCGAGAATCGGTCCATAGAACAACGAACCCACCTTGTTAATCGCTTCGATAATCGTTGGCGCGATATTGCCCGCATAAAGCGACAAGACTAGGGTCACTGCGCCCCAAACTAAGCCCATGTATTTAGCCAGTTTTAGGTAATTGTTTTGACTAAGCTCTTTGTTGGTTATGCGGCAGTAATCTTCGATGGTAACCGCTGATAATGAATTAATCGCTGAGCTCAATGACGACATAGCAGCAGCCAAAATGGCCACGACCAACAAGCCAATTAAGCCGTGGGGTAGGTAGTTAAGAATAAACATCGGCATCATCCAATCTGGATTATCCGTTGGGATCTTTGCCATAAAGCTGGGTTCAGTCATGGCCAACGTGCCCACAATCAAACCTGAGAGACAATATAAAATAGTGATAGGAAAACGAATAACACCGTTGGCCAATATCATATAACGAAGATTTTCTGGATCTTTAGCGGATAGTGCCCGCTGAGCCTGCGTTTGATCACAGCCGTAATAGGATGCATACAACACCACCCCACCAAATATCATGGGCCAGAAGCCAAAACCGTCACCACTAAAACCGTATGAATCAAACTTAATGGCTTGCAAACGATCGGGATCGACATTGGCAACAAAGGCATCGACACCACCTAAATAATACAGGCCATAGCCGATACACGCGATGGTACCTAACACGATAATGACCATTTGGATGGCGTCACCGTATACCACTGCCTTCATGCCGCCTTGCAGCGAATAAAGCACGGTAATAACCCCAGTTAACAAGATGGCTTGCCATGCTTCAATACCCATGGTGCCTTGCAAAATGAGGGATACAGCATAAATCATAATGCCGGTAGCAAATGCCCGGCTAAACTGAAACACTATGCTGATCAATACGCGGGTAGAACGGCCAAAACGTTCTTCAAGGTAATCGTAAATACTGACAATGCCAGCCCGGTACAACTTAGGTAAAATGGTGGCCAAAATTAGGATCATGGCCAAAGGCACACCTAACTCGTATGACAGCCATTGCATGCCGCCACCTTCACGTAACCCCACAAAAGCGGGGGCTGAAATAAAACTAATAGCTGATAGCTGGGTGGCCATGACCGACAACGCCAAGGGTTTCCATCCTAGACTTTTCCCACCCAGAAAATAGTCACTTTTATTTGTCTGTTCTCGCAACATAAATCCCATGACCAATAGGGCCACCAAATACAATGCAACAATCAAAAAATCTAGTGTATTCATAATACTCTTCACATATCTGCACGAACTAAAACCATACCGCTCGCGCTGCTAAATTAAAAGACGGTGGGTAATCCCCCTAGGGGATATTTTCCGTAGGGGGATTACTCAACCTAAATGGCGCAAGCAGGCACCGACACACAAACTCATTTAAAAATCATATCTCGCTGTTAGGCTCACGCGGCGTGGTAACACAGGTCGGCCAATGAAGAACTCTCCCCCCGACACTTGGCTGTTGCCTTGGCGCGGAGAACCTTCGGTAATGCCGTCACTGTCAAACAAGTTCCACACGTTGATACCAACACGAATTCGCTGGTCATTATTGAGCTCCCAAGAATAACCCGCGTTCAAAGTCGCAACTGTGTGGCTATCAAGCTCAACTGAGTTATCGTCGTTAGCGTAAGCATCACCGAAGTAGCTCAAACCTAAACGCGCATCAACAAAGCCGTTGTTGTAAGACACAGCCAGATTACCGGAGAATTCAGGTTGTCTTCTGGGTTGCTTACCCACGTTAGCGCCTTCACTAAATTCAGCATCCTGATAGGTCACGTTACCCTCAAGGATCACTTCATCCGTCATATTCCAGCGAGTAATAATTTCAGCACCTGTGGTTTCAGTAGATTGCTGCTTAACCACTTCAAGTAGACCGCCAGCCCCGTCATTTTCAAAATCAACTGAACGACGATTATCCAAATTCGCTAAGAACAAAGACGCATCTATGTATAAACCTTTAGGGAAGTATTTAAAGCCAATCGCGCCTAGGGTGATATCTTCGCCCTCGTAACTTTGCGGCTCACCATTGTCGTTAAACGTAATACTTCTGATCTGCGGGAAGAAATAACCCGTTGACGCGTTTGCATAAAGGTTAAGGTTTTGGTCTTCCATTTTGTACAACAAGGCAGCAGAGAATGCTGCTTCAGTGGTTGCCACTTCACCGTAGGTGAAACGACCATTACCCGTGGTATTAACTTGTAAGTTTGGCGCTAAAGAGGGGTCATCATTGACGACAACCTCCTCGCTGCCTTCTGACTTAGTTGTCCCTTCTGCACGCTCAATACGCGCACCCACATCAAATGCCCATTGGTCATTTTCCATTTGGTCGGTGATGTAAAATGCCATGCGCTTGCTGGTCAAATCTTTGTTGGTATAACTTGTACCTGGCCCTACAACACCGTTTTTCGAATATTGCACTGTCTCACCTGCCTCATTGGTGAAAGACAGATCAACCAAACGTGCACTATCACCATTGCTAAAGTCGGCCAAATAGCTGGAGATAATGTTGTAATCCATTTGCGAAGAATTGATAAAGAAGGTACCGATATTCACCGTATGATCGAAACCGCCGCCTTCTAACTCACCTGTTAAGTTGAATTCAGTACTGAAGAAATCACCGTCACGTTGACGATCGAGTAAGCGGTTACCAAATAACTGGTAGTCGTCTGGCAGGGCGTTGCCCGTTTCCGACCATGTATAGTTTGCTGTGCCTAAGGCGCTTAAAACGTCACCATTTGCGGTACGTGCTAAGTTGTTGGCGTAGCCTTCTTGAGACTCAGGAGTATTGGCAATGCCGTCCCCGTCTAAAAATAAATTGAACTGGTGGTCGTAGCTGGCTACTTTCGCCTTACCCGCTAAGCGCCACGTGTCAGTTAAGTCTTTTTCAAAATCGACACCAAATGAACCACCTTCGGTCAAAACACCATTACGAATAGGTGACTCGTACGTGCCATCGGCTGTGTCATAGCGTAAATCGGCTGCAGCTACTGTTTGCGCAACATAAACGGTTTTGCCGTCATTACCGGTTAAACGTTCACGGTTATCACCATCAAGGGGTAAAGGCAGGAAGAACTGAACTTGATCATCAATCATTTGACCATGAAAGGTAATATGGCCGTCGTCGAATTCTTTACGAATGTTACCTCTAAGTTGGTAACCTTTGGTTTCTAAGCCCGTATCTAAAGGGCCTTCATCGTAACGGTAGAAGCCAGAAATCGCATAGTACAGATTTTCATCACTGGAAAGTGCACCACTGTTATAAAAGTCAGTTCTAACACGGCCTTCTTCCGCCACTTCTACTTGCACTGTGCTTTCAGGATCATCGCTACCCGTGCGAGAAATATAGTTAATAATGCCAGCGACCGAGCCAGGTCCAAACAAGTTAGATACACCACCACCTACATACTCGACCCTTTCGATGCCGATGTCAGGACGGTAGTACACATCTTGCGCTGACGATGTCATGCCAGATTGAAACGCAGGCATACCATCATAGTTAAGCGGCGTGAACTGAAATTGCCCGCCAGAGGGTAAACCGCGAACAAATGCATTAGTAGCCACTTCACCACCGCCACCTTCTACTTTAATGCCGGGAACACTCATTAGAATATCGGCCTGACTTGAGAAGCCAGTATTCGCTATTTGATCTTTTCCAATCAAGGTCGTTTTTGCAGGTGTGTCTGCTTCTGTACGGGCAACGCTTGAACCGGTCACAATGATGTTTTCGAACTCATCGTTATTGGGTGTTTCCGTATTCGCTTCTTGAGCAAGTAGCGGTGTAGCAAACAATATCGAAATGGCGCAGGCAATAGGTGTCATTTTCATGGTGTTCTCCAACTCTTTTTAAGATGGTCAATGTCAATGGTGTGTTCGTCTGAAATGAAGCGAACGTTTAACTAATGTTATTAATTTGTTACTTCGAGATTGATTAAAACACACAAAAAAAACATTTACAACCCATAATGAGTGCTTTAAGATTCAATTATCGTCAGATAACTCAAAAAGAGCACCCGTTATGACTACCAATGTTGATAAAGTAAATTCTTCAGAGACTGCTGCACTAATCAAAAAAGCTAAAGAGACATTGGTTGCCAATGATCTTGGTGGCTATACAGTCCCAACCCATGGTTTGTATCCATTTCAATGGAACTGGGACTCTGCTATCACAGCCCTAGGCTGGAAGCACTTCAACGAACCCCGCGCTTGGCAAGAAATCGAAGTGTTACTCGACGGCCAGTGGGATAACGGCATGGTGCCACATATTTTGTTTCATCAAGACTCTACGACTTACTTCCCAGGGCCAGACGTTTGGGGCTCAGACAAGCGTGTTAAAAGTACATCTATTTCCCAGCCGCCCGTTGTAGCAAGCGTCGTTAAAGACATGTTAGAGACAGCTGACGATAAAACCTTCGCCCGCGGCAAAGCCGAATCATTATTTTCTAGCTTAGTCGACTATCACCTATGGTGGTATAAAGAAAGAGATCCACTCAATACGGGTTTAGTGGTCAGTTACCACCCCTGGGAGTCAGGCATGGACAACAGTCCCGCATGGGACGAGGCCTTAGCGGCGGTACCTTGTGTTGACTGGGAATATGAGCGCCGCGACTTGGGCCATGTAGATTCATCACAACGCCCCCATAAAAGTGAATATGACCGTTTTCTATTTTTAGTCGACTTCTTTAAAAAGCATAAATTCGACAGCGAAGTCATCTTTAATGAGTGCCCCTATAAGGTAAACGACATAGGTATCATCGCTATTTTGCATAAAGGCAGTAAAGATATACTCGCTTTGGGTGAAACTCTGGGTATACAAGATGAACGCTTAGATTACATCGCAGAACGTATTGCCCTCACCCAAAGCGCCATTTCAACTTTATGGTGCCCAGAAGCACAATACTTTTATTGCCGTAACGTGTTAACCGACACCTTATGTAAGGTACGCACATCGGCAGGCATGCTGACCCTATTTGCAGGTTTGGCAAATACCGAGCAAAAAGAAATTTTAAACACCAAAGCTCAGCAGTGGAACGCAGCCAGCCAATATTGTATTGCATCTACTCACCCAGAAGAGAGCCGCTATGAGCCACAGCGTTACTGGCGTGGACCAATCTGGCTACACATTAACTGGATGATCGCGCTAGGTTTTGAAAACGAAGGCTTTCAACAAACCGCAGATAAATTGCAAAGCGACTGTCGTGCATTGGTGGATTTATCTGGTTACTACGAATATTTCAACCCAGAAACGGGCGCAGGTTGTGGTGGTAAAGATTTCTCTTGGACTGCAGCAATCGCTTTGCATTGGTTGCTGTAACGTTTAACGCAGTACATGAAGGGCTTGGTATGAAAAAAATACTCTGTTTTGGCGAAGCCCTAGTGGACTTGCTGTCGAACACCTTAGACGATGACAGCGTGACACAAGAGTCATTTATTAAATTTGCCGGTGGCGCACCGGCAAACGTCAGTGTTGCCGCGGCTAAACTCGGTGGCAACGCGTATTTTTCTGGCATGCTTAGCAGCGACATGTTCGGTGATTTTTTATTGAAATCACTGCAAAAACACGGCGTTAAAACCGATTATGTGTGCGTAATGAGCGAAGCCAAAACTGCCCTTGCTTTTGTATCACTCGACGATGAAGGTGAGCGCACCTTCGAGTTTTACCGTGATAACAGCGCCGACTTACGATTCGCCTATAGCGACTTTAAAACTCATTGGTTCGAAGATTGTAGCCTGTTTCATTTTTGCTCGAACACACTCACTGAGCAAAATATTTATGACAGCACCGCATTTGGCATCAAAATGGCCCAGGATAGTGGTTGTTTAGTGAGTTTTGATATCAATTTACGCCTGAATTTATGGTCAGCGAACGACACTCCCAGAGTGAAAATTCTACCGCTACTGGCAAGTTGCAACATTATCAAAGCCTCAAAAGAAGAATTACACTATCTGGCTGGTGAGCAACCCCCAGAAGAGTTTATTCAAGACGTACTCCACAGTGGCTGCCAACTGTTTGTAGTAACTGACAGCTGCCGGCCAATGCATTGGTATACCCAAAGTGGCCACGCAAGTTATTGCCCCACCAGCGTAAAAATGCTCGACGCCACCGCTGCGGGTGACGCATTTGTTGGCGGCTTACTTTATCAGTTGGGTCAATTAGATTTAACTCAACAAAGCCTTAAAGCGCTATGTAAACAGCCGGATAAATTAACCCCAATCATGGAATTTTCCTCACTGTGCGGAGCACATGCAGCTTCCCGTAAAGGTGCATTCGTCTCGTTACCGTCTCAACAATCACTCGCTGAATTCAGGAGCTCACTATGACAACCGGCGCGCCACAATTTACTAGCCCTACATTTCTGCTTGCGCATATCAGCGACACGCTCAATTTTTATGAAAGCAACGTGGACGACCCTCACGGCGGTTTCTACCAAAACTTTTTAGACAACGGCGAAGTGTACGACAAAGGCACACGCCATTTAGTCAGCTCAACACGTTTTGTGTTCAATTATGCGCGGGCCTATCAAGAGTTCGGCCAAGACAAATACCTTGCCCGAGTAAAATCTGGCATTGAGTTTATTCGCCGTGCCCACTATATCCCGGCAACAGGCGGCTACAACTGGCTACTGGATGTACAAAACGGCAACGTCACCGCCAAAGACCAAACAAACCACTGTTATGGCTTCGCGTTCGTGATCCTTGCCTACAGCTGGGCTTTGCGGGCCGGTATCGAAGAGGCCCGGGAGTATCTGCATGAAACCTGGCAAACCATGGAAAAACATTTCTGGGACGCCAGCGCAGGCTTATATAAAGACCAATGCAATGCCGATTTCAGTGTGTGCGACAGTTACCGTGGGCAAAATGCCAATATGCACACCTGTGAAGCCCTCATTGCGGCCTTTGAAGCCAGTGGTGAACGTCGCTTCCTTGACCGCGCCATTGCCTTAGCCGACAAAATGACCAACCAACAAGCTGCCTTAATGGGTGGCTTGATTTGGGAGCATTATGATCTCAATTGGCAAGTCGACCTTGAATACAACAAAGCCGATCCGAAGAACTTATTTCGCCCTTGGGGTTTTCAGCCAGGCCACCAAACTGAATGGGCTAAGTTATTGTTATTTATCGCTAAGCACGACCAGCGCCCGTGGTTAATTGAGCGTGCTAAAGCACTATTCGACCAATCATTAGCCGTCGCGTGGGATAACGAGCACGGTGGCATATTTTACGGCTTCGCCCCAGACATGAGTATTTGCGACAACGAAAAATACTTCTGGGTACAAGCTGAAACCATGTGCTGTGCAGCCTACTTACATCACCACACGGGTGACGCGGTTTATCAACAGTGGTACGACAAAATCTGGCAGTACTCATGGCAACATATGGTCGATCATCAATACGGCGCCTGGTTCAGAATACTGACTCACGACAATCAAAAAATCGACCAACTAAAAAGCCCTATAGGCAAAACGGACTATCACACCATGGGTGCTTGTTTTGACGTGCTCGCGTTAATTAAACGCCACCCCATGGCGTAAACGAGCAGCACGAGTGTGTATGGCGCCCCCTTTAAGCCATACATGCTCACCTATTTTCAGCGAATTAAATGCCAGATTATTCCGCTATAGCAAACACAATGAAACAAAAGTAAAACCGAAAGGGCAATCGACTCAAAATAAACTTGCTCCACAAAGCACCAATTTCCCTCGAATAACAAAATAACACTGGAAAATGCCTACAGTTTCTTTAGAATCAGCGCTCACAAAATGAAGTACCCGTAGCTCAGCGGGATAATGATTGGTCGCAACGCGACGAGAGGTGACTTAACGTCACGTCGAGAGAGAAGAACGACAAATCGTGGATGATTTGGCTGGAACCAAGCTTCATGGATGAAAACGAAGAAAGTAAACTATATTAATGCACCCGTAGCTCAGCTGGATAGAGCGTTGCCCTCCGGAGGCAAAGGTCATGAGTTCGAATCTCGTCGGGTGCACCATTTTTAAAGGCCTGTAGGTCATATCAAGAAAAGCACTTCGTTGAAAATCTATCCTGTGTAGCAAATATGTAGCGACTTAATACTATTTTATTAAAGTGACCTATTTACATTAATTTTTCGCGTCTGTATTTTGGTCGACAAAATCTTACTTGCTGTAGTTCAAGTTTTTTTAGAAATGTTTTACTTTGTCTAGAGCCTAGTCGATATGCAGCTTCAGTGACGAGAGGCTCGTTTCGCATCAGAAAGGTTTTTTTTCACGATTCTCGTAAATGAGTGCGTAGGTCCCAACACTTGCTTCAACACACGAAACGATTTCTTTAATGTAATCGATGCACTATTGTAATTACCTTTTTTAAACTCGAGCATACCAAGGTTATTTAGGTAACTCGCAACGTCTCGATGCTGCTTACCGAATAACCTCAAGGCACATTCGAGAGCTTGCTTGTAATAATCAGCAGCTTTAATAAATTCACCTTTGGATTCCCAAACGGCCCCAATATTGTTTTTATACATAGCTATTTTTTGATGTTCATGGCCAAAGACCTCCACATCATCTGTCAGTGCTTGCTCAAGTAACGCTAACGCTTCCTCATAACGACCCATTTTGTGTAAAACACGACCAATATGATTACGGCAACTAGCCACATTTGGATGCCGTACACCGAAGGTTTTAATATCGCTTTCAAGTGACATTTCCAAAAGTACAATAGCTTCATCATATGAGCCTATTTCATGTAAAGCCAGACCTAGACTGTTTCTGTATGAGGCTATTTGCGGGTGTCCTTCACCCAAAACTTGAAGGGCATCTGAAATGGCTTGTTTAAAAAAAGTAATTGCCTTTTCATAATTACCTTTTGCGCTCCAAGCGACACCAATATTGTGCCTAAAGAGTGCCACTTCAGTGTGCTTAATCGAAGAATTATTAATTGTAATTTCTAAAGCTTTCTCGACGTGCAATAAAGCCTTTTCGTAATTACCTTTATCTTTCCATATTGAACCAAGGTTACTGTTATGGCTGGCAACTTTTGGATGATTCTCCCCAAAAGTCTTAGTATCACTCGATAGTGCCTTCTGCTGAAAATCAATAGCCATGTCGTATTGCCGATCAGCCGATAATGCAGCACTAAGATGAGCCTGATAAGTTGCTACGCGTGGGTGTTTACTCCCGAAGTTATTGATAGCACTTTTAAGAGCCATTTCAATATAGGTAATGGCTTTACTGTGCTCTCCTTTTTTACTGAAGGCTAATCCAAGCAAAGTGTGATCCCGAGCAACATTTGGGTGACCTTCTCCAAACATTTTGATATCACTTGCTAATGCTTGCTCGTAATAATTGATACATTTGTGAAAATCACCTTTTTCCTCCCAGACACTTCCAAGGTTATTTAAGCGATCTGCAACAAAAGAATGTTGGCTTCCATAGCTCTCGATACCATGAGTTAGCGCTTGTTCATAGCAATCAACCGCCTTGTCGTAATGTCCCTTCCCTTGCCAAGCGCTACCAAGGTTGCTGCGATAAAGTGCTACTTGAGGGTGCTTCTCCCCAAAATGATTAATGCCACTAGCAAGAGATTGTTCAATAAGGTCAATTGCAGTGTCAAAGTCCGCTTTTTTTAGCCATAATGTTCCAAGGTTATTTCTACGAAGAGCTACTTCATGATTGTTTTCGTCATAGTTGCTGAGTGCATTAACCAACGACCTTTCAATATAATCAAATGCTTTGTCGAAATTACCTAAACTATGCCAAACCGAACCTATATTATTTAGACGAATACCAACGTTAGGATGGTTATTATCAAAAAAATTTAAGTCAATAGAGAGTGCTTCCTCGAAGTATTTAAATGCCTCGTCATGGCGCAAAAGTTTGAGACACTCCACACCTGCGTCGTTGAAGTTCAATGCAAGGTTCGTCCCCATAAAGTCATTAACAAGTCTATATGGCTGCAGCATATGGATGGCTTTTTCAAATGCCTCTAGAGCTAAATCAGATTCTAATTCCAGTCTATAGCTATTGCCAATTTCGCGAAATTTTTGCGCACTGTTTAGCAATCGTTTTTGTTTTACTTCGTTCGCCTTAATCTCAAGTAATTCAGCATCATATGCCGCATCTTTTTCAGCTTTAGCTACAATCAATAATAAATCGCGTTGTTCACTAAAACGGCCTTCTTCTAAAGCTAACTTCGCTTCGATCAATATATCTTGATGCTCTGGTGTATCACTAATCAGACCGTCGATAGTTTTTAAAGCATTACGGTGTTGCAAGGCAATTTGAGTGAGAATTACGGGTAATTGTTCATGTGGCACATGTTTTCGTTCTAAAATAGTAAAAAAGCTTTTTAGAGCAGCTTCTGTAACTGATAAATGAGTCTGTATTTCTTGTGACTTCGAAATATCATCCATGGCCTGTATTATCTTATCCATGTCATTAATAATTACAGTGTTATTTTGGGCCTTATCTCCGAAGGCAACACTTCCACTTTCGGCGCTAACGGTCCGTGTTTTTAACATTTTTTGCTTCCTGCAGATTCGCATTAAGGTTAATAGTATTTTCAGACGCGCCATCACCAAAGGCAACACTATTCTTTTCTGCGTTTATTATTTTTTTACCTGCTATCTTCTTTTTAATAATTAACGCTAAAATAGCAACTATTAGACTAAAAACCCCAACCCATTCCCCGAACGAACGATCTTCAATCCAAGTCAATAATTCATCTAGCAAATCCATGTTTTCTCAACTATTTATTTTAAATAATGGCATAGTATGAAACTTTTATGTTCACTTTTCATCGGGAATTTTGAAGGGCCAATTAAAATAATTTCAAGTACAGTTATTTACAGAACTCCAAGTAAGAGCTAAACAGCCGCCAAGGCGGCTTGCCCAGAGCAAAGCGCTAAACGCCATTCGTGAACGCGAGTAATGATCTCTTTTCCCTGATAGAGGATGCCTTTTAGCTTCGAAGTAATCAGTCCATCAAACCAACTGGTTTTAATCAGTCCGGTGGTTTTGTTGACGACCATTTCGTAGTACGGACGGATCACCTGATTTTTACGCATACAGAAAACGCCGCCCATGAGTTTTGTAAACGTTGCCCAGTCCCCCGAATCGGCTGATTGAGTCAGTTCGCTTAGCATTTCATCACCAGAAACGACTTTACGTAATCGTCTTAATTCGCGCCAAACGGTAACGGACGCACCGCCTACTTGCTGAAACTGGCGAATACCCCAACAACTCGCCCACGCCTCAACCCGTTGTGCAGCCATAATAGGGTCTTCGCCATATATGCCCTTATCTAAATTTTTACCGTCGATATTCTTACTAACGTATTTCGCAATATAACCTGTAGCGCTTCCTTTTTTCGGGTCGATGAACTTAAAATCACAACGATTCTCCGCCGCTCCTTTTTCATCACCGTCTTCTTCAAATGAATAGCGCTCAATAATGCTCTTAAAGCTCTCAGCGTGTTCTTTCTCAATAAACAACATCATATGCCAATGTGGCGTCCCGTCGTGCTGAGGTTCCACCACGCGCAAGCCATAGGCTCTTATACCTTGCCTCGCGAACTCAGCTCTAATTTTCGTCCAAGCCTTGCAAAGATACTGCTGACCATCATAAGGCGTTAACCCTTGCCATTTTGGGTTTCGTTGACCCGACTTTGAATAGGCATTGTGATATTTGGAGGGGCAAGTGAGTGTGACAAAAATGCCCAAATGCCCAAGCTCATTCGAACTATTCTCGAAGCCGCGCATTCTGGTCATTAATTCGTTACGCCTGTTAGTTGGGTTAGAAACATTAACCTCATAAATATCATACAGAGTGAAGTTTTCACCTAGCTCATTAGTCATCGACAATCTTTTAAGCATCTCAAGCTGTTGTTCCTTTTGATGCCTGCGATTAATTGCGGTTAAGTCACTACAATAAATCCCTTTCAACCTACTGACTTGCTCTAAATGAATCATGACCTCTTCTGTTTTCTGGGTCAGTAATTTACGTAGTTTCTTTAACCACCATCCCTTATCTTGCATCCGTCTAATGCAACCCTCAATCGGTTGTGCGTTAGCTATTTGAGGTGCACTTAGCCCTTTTGTAGTGACAAATTCCGAGCACCATTGATAAATATTTTCAGTCGTTTCGACGGATTTAGTCTTAGCCTGAACTTCTCTAACTTCATAATTGCGACACTTATCCGCTGACTCACCAGCCAGTTCGCGAAGCCCTTGCTCACCTGCATCGAAGTGAAGGAATAATACAGGTGGAATAATTGCGTTTAGCTTATCCGTAATTTCTCTTAAAAACGTATTGGCTAGAAAAAGTGAAGGTTGCTTTTTGTATTGGCCAATGATTATTCGCTGAATCTTTCTTGGGTAATGTGCTAATTTTTGACGGACAAAGCGTCTATCTTCAACATGCAGTGAGTTGTAAAAGGCCGCAAACTCGCTATCGTTAGCTATCAACTGACGTTCCAAATTTGTCTCAGAAGTTCTATACACTTGTCACCTCCGGTTGAGATTCAACAAGTGCTTGTTTGCCTCGATGGTTGATAGTTAAACGGGAATAACGCATCCCATGATAGTTCCGCTCTTCGTGCTCAAAGTAGCCCCAGCAAAAGAACGTATTAATCGATGCGAGAACGCGTTTAGCATCTTCCCCATCAGCAAATAAAATCTGCCCAAAAGCACGCCCCATCGATGTGCAAACTTCAATGTGATGTTTGTTATTTAAATACAAGAGGTTTTCGTATTGAGCTTTAGTTAGCTTGTTACTCATGCTGCACCTCTGTCATGACAAAGGTGACTCTGTTTAAAAAAGCTATCAAGCCAGTTGTCGAGGTCTTCTTTTAAGTAACGTACTGAACGGCCAATTTTGATAAAAGGCGGGGCTGGTGTTCGGTTATCGCGGTTCCCTTCCATTCTTGCTTGACGCAAATAAGAACGGCTCATACCGATATATTGTGATGTTTCAATTTCCGTTAATACACGTGTTACTACTTTCATTATCATATGCCTGTTTAGTAAGTTAGTTGGCTGTTGATGCAGTTGTTTGGTTGCTCAACGTTGAACATATACTGGCAAACGATTTGAAAACGATTCAAACAGGATTTGAAAACAATTTGAAGTTCGTCACAATGAAGAAAGCTCTATAGTGAATGAATTTAAAGGGCTATTTGGAAATTTTAAATTCTCTTATTGGAGGTTCGAGTAACACTACAAAATCAGCACATTGCTGTATTCCACGGTTTTAAAGGGCTATTTGGAAATAGTGTAAGTTTAGGACTTCGTGATTTTTGGAGTTTAAAATGCCCTGTATTGCACGAGTTTAAAGGGCTATTTCAAAATTACAAACTCACTGATTAACGGTTTGAGTAACACGACAAAATCAACACGCTGTTTGTATTGCACGGTTTTTAAGGGCATTTTGGAGATGGTGTAAATTTGGGTCTTCGTAATTTTTGTTCATGAAAAACGTTTTAAAATTCAATAATTTAAAAATAAGCCTGTTCCAAAAAATTAAGCCTCCCCCTTTTTATTCATTAGGATCGTTTTACCTAGAACTTAACTCGCCGAACCCATAATCATATATGATTGACATTATGATTAAATAAGCTATCATACAATAAACCATAAATGATTAGAGTTATGGTTGTAGTATTTAATTTTAAAAGATTAGAGAATAATAATTATGATGAAGACAATCGAAATATCTGAAATAGTACATGACAAACTATCAAAGCTAGTGAAGGGTTTTGGTGAGACACCAAACTCTGTAATAGAACGCTTATTGAATGAAGCTGAGGGTAATAATTTTAAGCCCAGCTTGATCTTTTATCCTGAAGATGAAACTAGATTTAAGAAGCTTTTAATGAGAGACAAAAAAGCAGAGGTTATACTGTACAAAGATAATGGCGAGCTCGAAATATTAAGATGGAATGCTGTTAGGTTTAAAGAATCGTCAAATATTAAAGCTAATATATGGTCAGGTTATCTAAGAAATTGGGAAGCTAAAGGCATTAAAAGAGCGGAATTCTCGATTTACGAAAAGCCTATTGATTCATTTAGGGATCACGAACACTTTAAACTGTGTGAGACATTATCCCCACTTTTGAATGTCCCTTACAAAATTCTGATCGAATTAGAATTCGAACAATCTATTGAAAATTGTGATGGTGAAGATCTACTAATGATCCAATTTCATGATGGTCAAAACCTTACCTTATTGGAAAATAATGAATATTTTGATTCGTTGACTAATTCCATACGAATCCCGCAGCACAATTTAAACTATCCCCTTTGATTCAAAGACTAGTCACGAATGCAGGCGGTTACTTTCATTATCCAATTAGATTAACCGCGGCAGCCTTGTGCTCAGGCGCTAAATGCGCATATCTCAGGGTCATCGTTAAATCACTATGGCCTAACAATTCCCTCACTGTGTTGAGATCCACTGATGCCATAACAAGCCGGCTTGCAAAATGATGCCGTAAGTCATGAAAGCGGCAATTCTCAATCTTTGCCATATCTAAAACAGTCGCCCAACTTTTACGTATTTCTAGCAACGGCTTACCATCTTGGCCTTTAAACACTCCGCCGCTCGAACCTGAATCTAGCTTCCAACGTTTTAGTGCGTCAAAAGCTTCGTTGTTTAGCGGTATATGTCTTGTTTTGCCCGATTTAGCGTTCTCTGAGATCACTGTTAGGTTTTTATTCCTTAAATCTACGTTCTGCCATTCAAGTGTTAAAATCTCGCCTCTGCGCATGCCTGTGTTCAGTCCAAGCAAAACGATTGGTTCTAAGTAGTCTGCAAATGACTGACTGGATAAGTCAGGTAGCAAATCGTAATCCCTGTCATGACGAAACTTATTTGCACTTAACCGCTGTTCTTTGATTTTTGCATCTCTAGCTCGTAGCGCTTCACGCAGCCTTAGCTCTTCATTTTTATCTAAGAAGCGTACTTTGGAGTTATCCACTTTTAGCGCTTTGACTTTGTTCAAGTCATGCCCTTGGATCACCTCCCATTCAACTGCTCGACTTAAGCATCCTTTCAGTGTGTTGATGCGCCGATTAATCGAAGCTGGCTTTAAACCATTGGCTTTTTGTTCGCTACGCCATTTCTCTAATTCCCATGCTGTGATCTCTGATAACTGTAAATTCAGAAATTTAGGGAAAGCTGCCTTTAAGTTAAGAATTGCGCGTTTTGCTGTTTTGGCATTTCGGGTTTCTAACCAAGGTTCGTATTTTTGCTCTACGAATGCACACAGTGTTGAAAGCTTAGATAGCTTGACCTGCTCTTTCGCTTCTTTTTTTACCGCTTGAACATCGACGCCTTTCGTTACTTCGGCTGATTTATTTTTTGCTAAGTCTCGCGCTTGAGCAGGCGTAATTTGACCATCAGCACCAAGTAGATAATTGACCTGCTTTCCGTTGTGTCGATAAAACAGATAATACTTAATCTTACCGCTCTCAGTGATGCGCGCATGAAAGCCTGAAATGTCAGTATCATTGAGTCTTTTATCACTGGGTTTTAGGTTTCGAATGGTGGAGTTTGAGATCTTAGCTTTAACTGACATTGGCTTCCCTTTCGTTTCTGTGTAGCAAATATGTAGCAGATGGATTGTGCTACAGTGAACAGGAAGAAACAACCAAGAAAGAAAGAATGCAAATTAAATCGTTATAAATCAACATATTAAATATATATTATTGTATTTTTAAGTTCATACTCGTTCATTGGAAAACACTATAAAATTGCACTCCGGAGGCAAAGGTCACAGGTTCGAATCTCGTCGGGTGCACCAATTTATAAATCTATCACGTTATTAGCCGCTAACATTTCATTCTCTGTGACCGCTAGCCAAAAATTTGTTGAACTAAAATCTAATTAGTCCTGAACAGTAACTTAAAAAAATAGTTCTCCAGTTAATAAGGATTAACTTCCTCAATGCATCCTACTAGTTTTGATACACCCACAATAAATATGTGATTCCTTGAAAGTTATAGCTGGATTTTAAATTGAGCATTGCACGCGCTGTGAAAAATCAACAATGCCCATTCTCTTATCGAGGTCTAGCGAATCCATGGTCAAACATATATTCGATACCAAGTTCAAAACCTTTTGCCCACACTCCTATATCGTGTCCGCCGTCTATGATATTTAACTCAACCAAGTTATGAATACATTGTTCTAGATCGTTCTCCGTACTTTGAATGAGATGCTGATATAAAGTTACTGCTTGCATCTCCATATTATAACGAGAGGCATCTTTTGGAAGGTCAGTCTTCTCACTAACATGGTTCCACTCATCATCACCTGTAATAATATATATTGGGGTTCTTTGCTTTTGTTTTAGATAAGATTTAAGCGTTAATGGATAATTTAACATTTTCCATTTTTTCAAACTAAAAGGCACTCCAAACGCACCCCGCTTGACAGCTCCTGATGTAGTGGGTGGAGCACCATGCTGAATCGCTGGACTTAGTAACACTGCAGAGCTAAACAGTTCTGGGTATGCTAGGGTGTATCGTAAAGCTCCGTACCCTCCCATAGAAAAACCAATAACTCCTCGTCCAGACCGGTGACTAATAGTACGATAGTGAGAATCAACCTCAGGAATCAACTCTTGTATGATTGAGGACTCAACAGCTCCATATTTATTCGAATCAATCCAATAGCTATTACCTGTGATTGGGGCAACAGCAATTAATCGAGGGATCAATCGACGCTCAATCATGGCATCTAAAATTGCAAAGAATTTATTCCAACTTTTTTCATTCCCGCCACTACCATGAAGTAGATATAGAACTGGATAATGAATGTTCCTCTCATCGTCGTAGCCATACGGTAAATATATTTTATATGCTAATGAAATGTGCTCAGTTTTGGTAAACGCTGACGAGTTTCTGATGGAAGAAGTTTTTTTTTCTATTATTCCTTTTTGTTTCGTTTGATATCTAGACACGTCATATTCGAGCTGAACGGGCTTACCGCTGTAAGCAAAAAAATATTTCAAACCTTCCTCAATCCCATTTAAATAAGCTTTTTTCACTCCGTTACCATTCATAATTCTTAGCTCAGCGGGACTAGCTGGGACGCGATCGTATTTATTAAATTGTTGTTGAAAGATGTTAGTTCTATGGAGTTTCTGATAAAGCTGAACAGCCTGCATATTGTAATTGACCTGATTTCTATGAAACTGTTGCAGTTTATTTTCGTGATCTGAGCACGGTTTATCATCACCAGCTACGATGTAAATAGGTATACGTTCTGGTTGTTCCACATATTTGGCAATGGAATGAGCGAGTAGATTTTCTTTCCTTCTATTTTCATCTAATAAACTTGGGAAGTTGAGAGTAATAACGCCTTTAAAAATATCGGGATGTGTCAGCCCATATGCAGCAGCTACATACCCTCCTATCAACAGTCGTCCATCACGTTCTGAGCGCGAGTTATAGTGTTTATCTACATAATTGATCGCTGTTACGACTAAATCCCGAGCATATAAATCAAGACCTATTGAATCATCTTTAAGCCATTTATCTGTGCTCACAAATACTGTTATAAGTGGCTCGATAAGGACATTTTTATCCATTTCATCTAGTGTTTTGCAAATATCAATACGCTCAATATCAGTTAACTTATCTAAACCTAATATATAAATAGTAGGATAACTCCTACTCCGATTGGCATCATATGCTTTAGGAAGATAGAGCTGATAATCACTGAGCATTGCATTCCCCGCTAAATTTACATCAATACAACCTAACGCTATAACGGGAAAAAAAAGAACCGCAAAAAAGACTGATTTTAATATCCGCCTCATTGAAATCATTTAGCACCATTATTAGTCAATTTCTGATTCATCGTTAAATGTAAATCAAAATCACTTCTCAGATATATGTAGACAGGATTTTTCAAAGCTATCAATACTGTCTTTACCGATAACGTTGAAAAGACTTTACGAGACATTATCAAAATTTCAGACAGAGAGTCAAAATACAATAAGTCTTTGTTTTTATATAAATAAAATCTCATACCATCACCTTAATCAACACATCCTAGAGAAGAATATTCATCAATGAAAAATTTTGAGCATTAATATAACGACTTAAGAAGAAACTTAACGTTAATTTTAAAGATACTTTCGCGGGATTTTGATCTTCACATTTTTGCAGTACATTCTTTTACGGAAACATATAATTAACATAAAATTTACAGGTTGACATTTTTTTATCTATTGATTGAAGATTGCCGAACTGGTTTGTGTTAGATCAAGCGCGCTCATTTTATAGAGGTTAAAAATGCATACTACAAAAATGAAAAAATTGTCAGCCATTATCATAACTAATTTGGCTATTTGGCCTTTAATACCCAGTCACTCTCTTGCAGCACAAACCGTTAACAATGCAGTTAGTGATACGCAGCAAGCGAAAGATGAAGCCAGTGTGGAAAAAATAATTATCACTGGCTCAAGACAACCCAAAGCTGCGAATAAAATCCCCGGCGCTATTAATGTCATTTCGCAAGAGGAAGTAAGTCGGAACCTATCTTTGACATCAGATGCAACATCCTTACTTACAAGAACCATCCCAGGGTATTCAGAGTCTACGCAACAAATGTCTAATTCCGGCGAAACCTTGCGTGGTAGAGTTGCATTAAGATTGTTCGATGGCGTTCCGCAGGGTTCTCCTCTACGTGAGGGCAATCGTGCTGGTATTTTTACTGATATGGGAATTATTGAGCGCGTTGAGGTAATTAATGGTCCTTCCGCATCCGAAGGTGTTGGCGCCGCAGGCGGGATTATTAATTACATTTCACGTACACCCACAGTAAAAGGTACAGAGGTGACTCTGTCATCCCAATACCGTACGCAATTTGAAGATGATAGTGAAAGTTGGAGACTGGGCTTTAATGTTGCACATCTAGAAGATAACTATGACTTGGTTTTAGCCGCGTCTTTTGCCGAAACAGGTATAGGTTATGATGCTGATGGTCGTCGGATTGGCTTGGGAACAAGTGGTTCGGCAATGGATTCAGAATCCGATAACTTGTTTGTTAAAGTAGGTACTAACTTCGGTAAACAGGACGAGCAACGACTAGAGCTCTCTTTAAGTCGTTTTAATATCGCGGGTAAAGGTAATTATATACTTGTCGATGGTGATCGGGAGACAGGCCTAAGTAGCACATCAGAGCGCGGACGTCCTTTAGGCGCTAGAGCTAGCTTTAACGATTTTAGTCAGCAGAGTCTGACCTATACTCATGATGATCTATTTGGCGGTGCATTTTGGGTTCAGTATTATCGTGCTGATCAAGGAATGCGCTACGAAGCAGAAAATAGTATCGATAAACAAGATCCTTTAATTGCACCTATTGCACTGGATGAAAATGGTCTTCCAAGTAGTGATTTTCCCTTAATTGATCAATCCGAGATCCATTCTGATAAAGAAGGGATTAGATCGTCTTGGACAAAATTAGACATTCTGGGCATAAGAGATTTGGAGTTGCAAGTTGGCTTGGACGTAGTCAAAGATACCGCTCAACAACTATTAGCTCTCACGAACCGTGTTTGGGTTCCACCGATGGAATACACCAGTAAAACCCCTTTCTTCCAACTTTCTTATGATTTAGGAGATGTGACTGTAACGGGTGGCGTTCGTCGTGAAGATGGTGAGTTAAAAGTGGATGATTATACCACTACTTGGTACCGCGATCGTCGTGAAGTCGGCGGCGGCACACTGGACTATCAAGAAACACTAACGAATATCGGGGCCATTTGGCGAGTCACTGACGATTTATCTGTTTATGTATCAACGGCAGAAGGTTTTACTTTGCCCAACGTAGGTATTCCGCTACGTAATATCAGTTGCTCTAACGATACCAGCGAAGGTGATGTTCCATTTGGCGGAACACAACCTGATGGTTGTCCTAATGATGATCCTATTTCAGTTGATGGAATTCTTGATTTACAACCGATTGTTGTAGAAAACAAAGAGATTGGCTTCAACTGGAATGGTGAGAGCGCAAACATAGGTGCCTCGTATTACCAGTCTGATTCAGAATTTGGAGTGAGCTTAAGAGTCGACCCTGAAACTGAAGATTATATAATGTTGCGTAGACCCACTGAGATTACCGGATATGAAATGTCTGCCGGCTATAAAGTGACTGATACCATCAAATTAAACCTTATGTATTCACATACCGAGGGGGATACTCGTGATGGTGATACAGGGCCGCTTGATCGCGCGATGGGAGTTCGTGATGTTGGACCTGATAAAGTGGTGCTAACGGCAGACTGGCAGTTTTCTGAGGCAGGCCGTGTCGTATTGGGGGCTCGTTCTGTGCTTGATAATGATATAAACGAAGGCAGAGCTGGTGAAGAGCACATCAAGGGTTATACCCTCTTTGACTTGAATGCGAATTATCAATTAGACAATTCAACCTTCACGGTTGGTATAGATAACCTATTGGATAAGTCATATTTTTTAAGTCATTCACAGGTTGACCAATGGAGAAACTACTTTAAAGGCCAAGGTCGTATAGTTAGTTTAGGCTATACGTTGAAGTTTTAAACCTTAACTTGCCCTTGGTATATGCTGAGGGCAAGACAAATACCGCTACACATCAGATCTATCCCAACTTAAATAATTCTTTTACTCCGGTTAGTTTTGCGGAGTCCAAAAATAAGCAGCATGAGTTTCTATGACCGACAAAAAATACAACATACCAGCACCCAAGCCAATAATAGCTGAATTTGAACAACCACATACATTACCTATTCATTTGCCTACTCCCGGTGAACCGACTCCGTGGCCATTTCATAAAATTGGTGAATGGAAAGTAGATGTAAATGCGAGCGTCGATACGTGGCGACATGGTATGAAAGTGTGGCGTCAAGAGCATTTGATTCGAATGGGATATGATGACGCCCAATATCGTCGTGAAGAGTTATTGTGGTCTCAGAGTAACTATGTGCATACACAAATGATGGTTGAAGATCGGTATTTCTATGATCCTGTAGGCAAAAAATACACGGTAGATAGATACCTCGATGACCTGCAAACTCGTTTTGGTGGAATCGATAGCGTTTTACTTTGGTACATATACCCAAACATAGGGATTGATGATCGCAGTCAACATGACTTAGTCGATTCGTTGCCTGGTGGACTTGAAGGGTTGAAAAAAGTCGTGGCCGATTTTCACAAGCGTAATGTCCGAGTGTTTTTGCCCACTATGCCTTGGGATAATGGTACACGAGATAATGGTAAAACTGATTGGCAAGCAATGGCCGATCTGGCGGCAGAAGTAAATGCTGACGGCATTAACGGCGATACTTATTTTAGTGTTCCATATGCATTTAGAACCGCCTCTGATGACACCGGTCATCCAGTAGTATTGCAACCCGAAACTTGGCCACTATCAGACGAAGCGTTGATGTGGAATAACCAGACTTGGGGTAAGGCTTCGACTACTTTTATACCTGCCGTAAGCAAATTGAAGTGGCTAGAGCCTAGACATTTAACCAACGTTGAGAATCGTTGGGCAAGAAATCGCACTGATGATTTTCACTACATTTTCTTTAATGGCCATGGCTATAACGCATGGGAAAATATCTGGGGGATCTGGAATCAATTAACCCCAAGAGATGGTGAAACGTTACGTCGCATTGCGACAATTTTCCGAAAATTTTCCAGCTTCCTAGTTAGCGCTGATTGGGAACCTTATGCCAAGACATTGCAGCAAGGGGTGTTTGCAAGTGCATTTCCGAACGGGAATATGACGCTATGGACTTTGGTTAATCGCAATGAGTATGCGATATCTGAAGAGCAACTTATCGTCAATCATCAGGCAGGTATGCGTTATGTAAATATTTGGAGTGGCGTAGAACTGAAAGCCAGATTGTCGAATGATAAAGCCATCTTACGCTTCGATATGGAACCTAACGGTTACGGTGCCGTACTCGCGTTAAAAGAAGGTGAAAACATTGAGGGGCTAACGGCCTTCTTACAAAAAATGAATGAGTTAGCCGCTACGCCCTTGCAACAGTATTCGGGAACCTGGAAAGCACTACCGCAAAAAATGGTAGCTATCGCACCAACTATGACTAAGGCCGAAGCGCCCGAGGGGATGGTTGCTATTCCAGCGGGGAGTTTTGACTTTAAAGTGGGGGGCATAGAAATTGAAGGGTTTATGTGGGCGGGCCTAGACTTCCAATATCCATGGGAAAATTTACCTCGCCGTGCCCATAACCACCACATGGATATAACGCGGTTTTTTATTGACCAATATCCTGTTACCAATGCCGATTATTACAAATTTGTCACTGCCACTGATTATTCACCACAAGATGATTTTAATTTCTTGAAAGACTGGGTGGATGGTAAACCTAAAAAAGGTTGGGAAAACAAACCGGTAACTTGGGTGTCCATTGAAGATGCAAGGGCATACGCAAGTTGGGCAAATAAACGCTTGCCTAATGAGTGGGAATGGCAATACGCAGCGCAAGGTACTGATGGTCGTTTGTTTCCATGGGGTAATAGTTGGGATGTTAAAGCTGTGCCTGCAATAAATCATCAGAGAGATTTGCGCGCCCCCGCCAATGTTGATGAACATCCAATCGGAGCTAGCCCATTTGGGGTAATGGATATGGTGGGAAATGTATGGCAGTGGACGAATGAGTTTGTTGATGAACATACTCGTGCTGCGGCTTTGCGTGGTGGCTCATCGTATCACCCAGCTACATCTCATTGGTATTTCCCACAAGCCTATCAGTTAGATCAACATGGTAAATATTTACTGATGGCGCCCTGTAAAGACAGATCAGGGATGCTCGGATTTCGCTGTGTTGTTGATACTAAACTAGATTAGTTGCTTAGTTTAATCCATGACGAGAATAAACATTATGTATGGTTAGATGAAAGTACCATTCTATTTATTCTCGCTTTAAAGTCATACAAACTTGTCTGATTGGATAATCAATTTTGACGATTTTCTCATTGGATTAGTGGAGGGAGTTTATGAATTCTAAACCAGAGTATTCTTTATCAACAAGATCGGGAGCTGATGGGCCTCTAAGTGGCATTCAGGTTATAGATTTAAGTGCATATATTGCAGGACCATATGGTTGTACGTTATTGGCTGACCAGGGCGCAGATGTCATCAAAATTGAACCCCCTAGTGGCGATAATATGCGTAAATATCCGACGACGTTGGAAGCTGAGCATAGAGGTTTTCTTGGAATTAATCGTAGCAAACGTGGATTGGTTCTAGATCTTAAAAGCCAGGAAGGTCATGCAATACTGATGACATTGGTGAAAAAGGCCGACATATTAGTGCATAACTTTCGACCTGGCGTACCGGAACGACTCGGTATCGATTTTGAAACGTTAAATTTGATTAACCCCAGACTAATTTATTGCGTTGTTACTGGTTATGGTGAAACTGGACCGTTGAAGAACAAGGCTGGCTTTGATCAGGTGTTACAAGCAATGAGCGGAATTTGTTCTATGCAAGGGATACGCGGTAAAACCCCTGAAATAGTCAATGGTTCAGTAGTTGATTATTATGCTGCAGCTTTAATCTCTGGTGGCGCTTCATCTGCTTTATATGAACGTGAACGCAGTGGGTTAGGACAATATGTTGGGGTGTCGTTATTACGTAGTGCCTTGACGATGCAATCAGCCAGGCTTGTCTGGGCTGAAGGAGAGCCCGCTAATATCGGGCGAGATTTCCGGTCCGGAGGAATAACAGGCATCCACCCAGCCAAAGAAGGATATTTATATTTATCGGCTAATACACCACATTTTTGGAAAGCACTTTGTAATAAAGTTGGGCTTCCCGATTTAGCTGCTGCAGAGCGCTACGATAGTATTCGTAAAAGAGCTGAACATGCTGCAGAACTAGTACCTGTATTACAAGCGGCACTAAAGAGTAGAACTGCCATTGAGTGGGAGACACTTTTTGGTAATGACGTGCCATGTGCCGCGGCTCGACAAATTGAAGAAGTATTTAACCATGAACAGGTTGTGGCAGAAGACATGATGACCACATTTGAACATCCACTCGTAGGCACATATCAGGGAATGACCCGCTCCATAAAATTTAGCCGTACACCAGGACCTGAACCTTTTGCGGCACCAGTGTTTGGACAACATTCAGATGCTGTTTTGGAGCAGCTCGGATTTACCGAATCACAACGGACTAAACTGCGTAATGATAACGTAGTGAAATAGACCCATTCATGCCTATCAATTTTTTAGTTTTTAAAGTTAAGGAAATTTTGTGATTATTCGATATCTGGATCCTCTAGAACAACTAGAGTTTGAAATCATTCAGCGCACTGAACAAGGTTATGATGCCAGTGAACTTTCGAATACTTTCAAAGAAATACAGAGCCAACCAATAGAGCTGGCAAGTCAGAATGCCCGTCAGTTACTCATCGAATTAATGGCCTCTGACAAGCAGGGTAGTACATCGTCATTAACTGAGCCTGATGATTTGAATGCAATAATAATTGCTGCGCAGGCAATAAGCATTGCCGAAACATTTCCTACTCATCTCAATGAAGATGAACTTTATAATCGTATTCTGGGTGGGTGGTTAGGCCGTTCCGCAGGTTGTTTACTTGGTAAACCAGTGGAGCGATATCAACGGCCTGCGTTACGAGAAATGCTAGAAGCCAACGATACTTGGCCATTAGATAATTATTGGACTCAAACCGGAATGCCGGACAAAATTTTGACCAAATATCCATGGAAAAGACGTGGAGGTTTGGCCAGTCTTAGGGAAAATATTCAATATATGCCCGAAGACGATGACCTTAATTATACCATGTTAAATTTACACGTATTCGAGACGCATGGTGAGAATTTTAGTAGTGGGGATGTGGGCTCTGCTTGGTTGGCTAAACTGCCGGTAATGGAATTATTTACTGCTGAACGAGTGGCCTATTTTAATCTATTATCAGGACACGATGCGCCTGAATCTGGTCTCTATATTAATCCGTTTCGAGAATGGATAGGCGCCCAAATTCGAGCCGACTTGTGGGGTTACATTTCTCCAGGTAAGCCACAGCGAGCAGCCGAATTTGCTTGGCGAGATGCTCGTCTGAGTCATTCACGCAACGGTATCTATGGTGAAATGTTTTTTGCCGCAATGATTGCCGAAGCTTTTTATGAAGCTGATATACGTACTTTGGTGCTCGTTGCTTTGTCTTGTGTCCCTGCCGAATCACGCTTTGCGAAAGCTATTAATCAAGTTCTGGAAATTCCCCTTAAAGACATGCAATGGGAGCAAGTGGTAGATGAAATCTACCATCATTTTGGCCACTACCATTGGGTACACACCATCAATAATGCGGCTCTGACTGTTGCAGCATTATTAGTAGGTAACGGCGATCTGGAAAAGACTATATGCAATGTAGTAATGGGGGGCTGGGATACTGATAGTAACGGTGCTACGGCTGGCTCCATAGTCGGTATTATCAACGGTGCCACCGCATTGCCTAAGAAATGGATCGAGCCGCTGAATAATCGTATTCGGTCAAGTTTAGGAGGGTTTGATAACGCAAAATTTACTGATTTAGCCAGTAGAACTGTAGCTGTCATACGAAGTACATCAAACCACAAATCGAATCCTGAGTTTCGTCAGGTAGATGATTTTTAAACACTACTATTGTTTCTAACGACTATTTCTAACAATAAATTGGTTATTGGCTACTCAGTCTGTCGTGCAGATTCCAGTGGTCAATAACTACACCGGGGCGCAAGTTAACCATAAAGAAACAAAAAGTATGGTTTGAAGATAGAATAGGACTATTTTGTTAAACCTGAAAATAACTTAAATTACCCTCCAAGACCTGTTTTATAAAGTTCCGAATGAAAACTCATATATTTAATTGTTAATATCCGTAACAAGCAAAATGAAACAAATATATCTTTTTAGTTAATCAATAGAGGGTAATTATGCGTAGTAAGCTTTTTGTTCCAGGTATTCGCCCTGAATTATTTAATAAGGCATTAACTGGGCCTGCCGATGCAATTTCTATAGATTTAGAAGATTCAGTGGTTGATAGCCAAAAAGCCCAAGCACGACATATTATCAGTGAATTTTTGCTGTCCGCGGAAGTTGCTACATGTCTCAAAACTATTATTGTTAGGTGCAACGGAATTTATACTAGTCATTTTAAAGCTGATCTAGCGGCCGTTATTCGCCCCAACCTAAGCATGCTTAATTTACCTAAAATTGAATCAGCCAAAGATGTCTTGGCTGCGGTTTCATTGATTGAAAAAATAGAACGGGAAAACGCTATTGTTAACCCCATTCCCCTACTAGTTAACATCGAGACCGCCAAAGGATTGCGTAACGTAATAGAAATTTGCGCCGCCCATAAAAGAGTCGCTGGATTGCAATTAGGCTTGAATGACCTATTTGATTCAACTGGGATCGATCGAGATGATAACGCCAGTGTGCATTCTGTAATGCTAACGCTTCGGTTAGCAGCCTGCGAAGCCGGTATCAAGGTTTATGATGGTGCATTTCCTGATATTGACAACATCCATGGGTTTCAAGCTGAGGCATATATGGCACGTCGCTTGGGATATAGCGGCAAAAGTTGCATACATCCTAATCAAGTCGCGACAGTTAATAGAATATTTATCCCAGCAGCAGAGGATGTTGCCTTAGCAGAGCAGATTGTTGAAGCGGCTGATAAAGCTGAAAGTGAAGGTGTCGGGGTTTTTACTGTTGCTGGAAAAATGATTGATCTTCCTTCTATCCAGCGGGCTAAATCAGTACTTGCAGAATATAGGCGCTACATAAACACCCAAAAACCGGCTTAATCGACTTAATAGTAAGAATTTCAGGATGTACAAAATGAACCAAATTATGCCCAATAACATTAAATTGTCAGGTCATCGACCCACTCTCTTTTCTATTACTCTAAAGCCATTTTTAGCCTTGGTTTTTATTCTAATGGTAAGTCTCGGAGTTAAGGCTGAAAATTTGGTTGCAGTGACTACCGAAGATGTCAATGCTTTGCCATCCGATGTTACTGTAGCAAAAATTTGGACATATCAACAAAACTTGGTGGCCGTTGATAGTCGCGACAATATTTGGATTTTTGATCAAACAACGGATACATGGGATAAAAAAGAAATACCTTTTCGAGGCATTGTGAAAGGGGCGGCAATTAGCGCAGATAGTACTTATTTGCTGATGGCAGATCCATCAACAGGCTGGATAAACAGAGTTGAGTCTTTTAGAGCCTCAGAACAACCTCAGCGTTACTCAATGCCTATGTTACCCGAACCACTTAAATTCGCTGCAGCAAGCATCTTGGATGACCAGCTTTTTATTGTAGGCTCTTCTGCACAAGGACCTTCGAAAATGTTGGCACTGGATTTATCGTCAGATAATGCCGAATGGCAAAACTATCCTGTTTGGTCGGGAGATGGAGGGGTTGTTACATCAGTCATTGCTCAAACAGATAGATTACAAGTTACCTTAAAGCATGAGGCAAGTACGGAAGAGCAAATGTGGCAATGGTTACCTAAAGACGGTTGGCAGCAACGTAGTACACTACAGGGCAACGTTATTGAAGGAACTGCTCGTTCTATGGGACAAGGACATGCGCTTTATCTTGTAACCAGTGTGGATGGTTCCAGCGTAAAAATAATGAGCTTTCAAACGATAACTGGCGCATGGGCTGAACTGGAGCGTTGGGACAATCATGGCACATTATCCGGTACTGGATGGAAAAAAGGAATTCTGTGGCTCGCATCTGCAAATGACCAGAACGGGACTCAACTAGGTCTTGCACAAGTGCAGTCTAGACAAAACCTATTATCGCTAACTGATTGGGTTATCTTAGTGATTTACTTGGTTGCCATGTTAGGGATGGGATTGTATTTCTACCTGCAACAAGGTCAGTCATCTGAATCCAATTTTTTTCTCGGTGGACGCTCAATTCCGTTTTGGGCTGCTGGAATAAGTATTTACGCATCGAATGCAAGTTCGATTAGTTATATTGCTGTACCCGCAAAAGCCTTTGCCACTAATTGGCAATATTTAATGAGCAATATAATCCTTGTTCTTGGATTGATATTTGTGGCTGTTTGGATAGTGCCACTTTTACGTCGGTTAAATTTAATATCCGTATTTCATTACTTGGAAACACGCTTTCATCCCTCTATTCGAGTAATTTCGAGCATTTTATTTATTGTGTTCCAGTTGGGCGGAAGAATGACGGTTATTTTATATTTACCGTCATTGGCATTATCCACCGTTACAGGGCTTGATATAACAATGTGCATACTTGTTATGGGCTTTGTGACCATATGTTATACGGTTTTAGGGGGCATGAAAGCGGTTATCTGGACTGATGTTTTACAATTGTTTGTCATGTTTGGCGGCACTATTTTTGCCATTGTTTTTATATTGATGAAACTTGATGGCGGCACAGCAGAGTTTATTTCCAGCGCCTTCGCAGATGACAAGTTTAAAATGGTCGATTTTAGTTTCAATTTAACTGACGCAACAATATGGGGATTTTTGTTTTTGGTCTTTTTCGACACTGTGCTTACTTTCCCTAAAGACCAAGTGCTAATGCAACGAGTATTTTCGACTTCTTCCGCTAAAGAAGCCGGGCGATCGATGTGGACGTTTTCGGCGATAGTGATACCCGGTAGTGCAATGTTTTATTTGATCGGTACGGCTCTCTATGTATTTTATCAAGCTAACCCTGGACGAATGGATCCTTCATTGTCTCTTGACGCAACCTTCCCGTTGTTTATTTCCGCGGAACTGCCAGTCGGCGTTACCGGCTTGATCATCGCCGGTATATTTGCCGCCGCAATGTCCACCTTGTCCAGTATATTGAATAGTGTGGCGACAGTATCAACTGTGGATTTTTATGAGAAATGGTTCAAAACTAGCGATGAAAAGACTAATGTCCGCTTTGCCGAGGTTGTGACAGTAGTTGCTGGCTTAATTGGTATTGCTTTAGCGCTGTTGTTGGCGAGTTATAATGTTAACTCTTTACTAGATGTAGCACTTGAACTGTGGGGATTACTAGGTGGAGGATTCGCTGGTGCTTACACTTTGGGTATGTTCACTAAGCGTGCAAATTGGCAAGGCGTTATTGTCGGAGTTACTGCTAGTTTCATCGTGACCTTTATGGCTTGGACGGTTGATCTTGTGCACCCCTATTTTTATATGCCTCTTTCAGTATTCGTCTGCATAGTTGTTGGATATGCAGCAAGTTGGTTTTTCCCCGCTCCTGAACATCTGAATGGGTTAACAATTTATGCGGATCAAGCAAAATCTAAAGTTCAAGCTGTGGATCAATAAATGAGCTCCACTAGGATATTTTTACAGAGTATTTTTTGTGATGGGGATATAAGTGGATACTAAGTTTCTTAAAACCTTCGTTGCCGTTGTAGATTGCGGTTCAATGGCTGCAGCTGCCAGACAACTTAATCTTACCCCGGCTGGTGTGGCGCAACAGATCCGCACCTTAGAGCGCCAGATTGAAGCACCATTGATAAGGCGAGCAGGGCGCACGGTAACTGTGACTGAAGCAGGGGTTCGAATACTCGAACGCACTCGCAATGTAATACAAAACGTTGCCGAGTTACGTTCGATGGCAATTGATGACTCGGTTGGTGGTGAACTCAAGTTAGGTGCTTGTAACACTGCATTAACAGGTATTTTGCCAGACATCTTAGCTCGTGTTGTAGCTGACTTCCCACAGATTGGTATCACTATTCAGCCTGGTTTATCCAATGACTTACACCGGGCTGTTGAAAATGGTCAATTAGATGCCGCGTTTGTATTGCAAGCCCCGTTTACGCTATACAAAACTTGTTGCTGGCACTTGCTTCGAGAGGAGCCATTAATTGTATTAGCCCCCGAGAGTATGAAGAACTGTGATCCTCATGAATTGCTCGCCAATCAGCCCTTCATTCGATATGACCGCAATTTGTGGGGGGGAGACTTGGCTGACCAATACCTCCATCAAGTTGGGATTACACCAAATCAACGTTGCGAATTAGCAGCACTCAATGCGATTGCCGTCATGGTGGACCGAGGATTAGGAGTTTCTCTTGTACCTGATTGGGCCAAACCATGGCCGGAGGGCTTAAATCTTACAAGGATTTCACTGCCCATAATATTTGAGCCTAGAAGAATTGGAGTAGTCTGGTCCCGGTCTTCGATTAGAAGCCGATTGTTAGAAGCCTTTATTCAAGAAATTAAAAAAGCTAATTATGGGCGGCTCTGAGCTTTCGCCTCTGAGTAAAAATCGCAAATTAAGAGTTAGTTGCTGTTCAACTAATAAAATTTTCCAAACCTGTTCTAAAGATAAAATGAAATGAATAATTCTCAAATTGACAACTTAGGTCGCTCCGTTAAAGTGGTTGTTGTTGGCAGTGTTAATAGCGATTTAACGACATATCTAACTGACTTTCCTTTAAAAAACCAAACGATAATGGCAAAAAAATCCATTTTATCTATTGGCGGGAAAGGCGTTAATCAAGCCATTTCGGCAGCTAAAGACGGTGCAAATGTAAGTTTCATCGGATGCGTAGGCGATGATCTATTTGCCAGCAATGCACTTAATTATTTGCACTCCCATCAAATCAATACCGACAATATTCGCGTGATTAAAAATGAATCCACAGGCACAGCTTCAATCTTGGTGACTGATCAGCGAGAGAATATTATTGCTGTTGCACCGGGAGCCAATTGGCAGCTAACTGTTGAAGATGTTTACAATTCAGAAGCGCTTATTCGTGAGGCCGATGTAGTCATTGTTCAGTTGGAAATACCAGCTGAAGTGGTGAAAGTTACCTTGGAACTTTCTCGAAAGCACCATGTTTTATCAGTACTTAATCCCGCACCTGCTGCCGACTATGCAAAGTCCTTATATTCACTTGCCGATATTGTTACGCCTAACGAAACTGAAGCGGCTGAACTAACAGGCCTTGACGTTAAGGATGACGAAAGTGTTACTGAAGCTGCGAATATTATGTTGTCTGAAGGGATTAAACAGGTCGTTATTACATTGGGAGAAAGAGGAAGTTACGTTGCGTCAAGCGAGATACAGCAGTTTATTCCTCCCTTTTTAGTAGAAGCTCTAGATCCAACCGGCGCGGGCGATGTATTTAACGGTGTTTTAGCGGTAGCAAGAGCACGGAAACTTCCTTTCATTGAAGCTGTGCTGCGTGCTTCGGCGGCGGCGGCGCTTTCAGTAATTAAACCTCTGGCACAAGATGCGGCCCCTGATCACCTACAGATTAATCAGTTTCTGCAGCTTAACTCAACTACATCGAACAGTTGTAGCATGGATGAATAACTCTGGAAAAAAATTAATTATCCTGATGAATTACGATACCGCTTCTTAGTAAATAAGCTATGAAAACTCGGGGTCAAGTCAAATGAATGCGAATTTTTACATTTGAACCAAACACATTGTAACAGTTGAAAACATATTATTTTGGATGTTTTGGCTGGTACCTACCCTAGACAATTAACCCCTTTTTAATGACGAATTTGGAGAAAGATATGCTGAGCTTTTTAGATAGAGTAAAAGGAGTGATTTATGGCACTGCATTTGGTGATGCTATTGGCGCCACTATTGAAAAGCTTACTTACGAGCAAATTTTAGAAAAATACGGCAGGGTGGAAACCATATTAATGCCTTGGCATAAAGCAGATTGGTCAGCGTCTATGCGTAATCATCGTCAGCGAGGTTACGGCATTATCACTGACGATACCTTAATGACCATCGCCCTTATGAATATTTATAATGATGTGAAACGTCCACTTGATGCATGGGATATGGCTGATGGAATGGTAAAAGAAATAGCATTTAAGAAAACCTACATACCAGAATTAGGCAGGGAAGATCATATTATCGAGCGTTTGTTTTACCCTGAAAAATGGATTTTTCAACGTCATGCACTCGCTAATTGTGAACCACGAGAAGGTGGGATCGGCAATATGATAAATTGTGGTGCCGCCATGTATATTGCTCCTATTGGGATAGTAAACGCTTGCAATCCAAAGGCTGCGTATGATGAGGCTATTAATTTTGCCAGTGGCCATCAAGCTAGTTATGGACTAGAAGCCGCAGGTGTATTAGCCGGTTGTGTTGCTAAAGCATTTGAACCTGGCGTTGTTATTGAAGACATAGTCGCAACAGCTTTATCGCTGGCGAAGGATGGCACTAAGATGGCTATACAGGATATGTGCGAGAAAGCGCGACAACTGAAAAGTCAAAAAGATGATCATGCATTAGTGGTCGCTGAATTCCAAAAAACAATTTTGCCGTATTCACCTATGGCAGATGATGTCAGCCGAAAAATCGAAAAGATAGGTGTGCCGTCAAATCATTACGTACCAAGCCGACTGTTCGCAATTGAAGAATTACCTTTTGCACTTGCGTACGCGGTGTTAAATGACGGTGACTTTAGACAGACCATTATTGGTGGTATTAACTCTGGACGAGACACGGATTCCATTGGTGTCATGGCTGGCGTAATTTTAGGTGCAATGTACGGTCACAAATACATAAATGATGAAGAGTTGGAGGTATTAACTGAAACAAACAAAATACCATTCAAAAACATTGCCGAACAATTTTCGGAAACTGCACGGAATATGATTGAGAACAATTCAAAGTTTGAACGACATAAAAGAGAACGGCTAACAAGCTTAATGAATTAACGGTTCATTAATTCCAGTTCTTCCGTGTCGGTTTTTTCTTCTAAAATCCCACATTTTTTTAAAAATATGTCTACTTGGCAGGTGTTTTAATGTTTATAGCTTCATTGGCAATAATTATAGGTCTGAGTCTACTGGTATGGAGTGCAGACCGTTTTGTGGATGGAGCTGCTGTTTTAGCCAAACACTTTAAATTACCACCATTACTCATAGGTATCGTCATTCTTGGTTTTGGGACGTCTGCTCCAGAAATGGTGGTTTCTGCGATGGCTGCCATTGATGGTATTCCAGGATTAGCACTTGGAAATGCGATAGGTTCAAATATTACCAATATTAGTCTCGTTTTGGGTATAACTGCAGTCCTATGTCCTATGACTATTCATTCAAAAATTATAAAAAATGAATTGCCGATTTTATTATTTATAGTACTATTTTCTGGGTACTTATTTTTTGATGATGTTTTATCAACTATTGACGCCTATTTATTACTCACTGGGTTTATGTTGGTAATAATATGGTCAGTTACTGCTGCACTGGGGTCCCGTTCTGATGCTTCAAATCTTGAATGTTCCGAAGCTCTAAATTCAAGCCCAATACTTCTTTGGCGTGAAATAATCTGGCTAATCGTTGGCCTAGTCGTACTTATAGGCAGCTCACGATTACTTTTATGGGGGGCTGTGGAAATAGTTTCAGCTCTTGGGGTTAGTGACTTAGTTATTGGACTTACTATTGTTGCTGTTGGTACTTCATTGCCAGAATTAACCACTACGATTGCCGCAGTTCGCAAAGGTAATCATGACATCGCGATTGGTAACCTCATCGGTTCAAATATGTTTAATATTCTTGGGGTCGTTGGTCTTACCGGTGCAATTTCGCCGATAGCATCGATTCCTACCGAAGTTATGAGCCGTGACTGGCCAGTAATGCTTGTGTCAACTCTTATATTACTAGTGATAATATACAGGTCTAGTAAAGGTGGCCATATTTATAGAAGAGAAGGTATCTTACTTTTAGCTATCTATTTTTCATATAATATATACTTGATTCATGATGTGCTGCTATCACAACCCATCACTTAGGTTCAGCTTTTTGAACACTATTAATTTTAGTGGGTTGACTCAACTTATACACAACCATCACTGTAGTGGTTTGATGATACCGGACCTTGTTTAAGGTGGTAATGTCGCACCTTAAACGAGGTGTTCGATGAAGAGACAAAGACCTAGGTTTTCAACAGAATTTAAGTTTAAAGCGGCTAACTTGGTTTGCAGCAAAACGATTCAATCTTTGAATTGCTAGGGTGTTGCTATTGCCAATTTGTTCACAGGTAATTGCATACGCTTCATATCGGATCTCAACTCAAGTTTGCGCTCGCATTTATTTACTTCACCCTTCCAATTTTAGGTAGGCTAAAAGAATTAAAATCAAGTTGGCATCTATGGGCATTAAGCCTACGATTTCAATTAAGTAATACATGCGCACCCCTCTGCTGTTTAATCAATTCACCCACATATTCTTGGTTAAAATAAAGGTGTAATGCAGGCATTCCTCAACTGCCCTCATCGCTCAGTGCATTCGAGGCGGTGTCAGATACCTGCATATGCAGCTGTAAAGCCTGCATGATCTTGAATACGGTCTGTAACTGGCAGCACTCCGAGTCGTTCTCGAAGTTTGAGAGCCTTGCTCGTTTGCCCCCTGCTTTGGCGGAAATTTATTGCTGGGTCCAATTGTGTTTGCTTCGAATTAACAGCAACTGATTGGCCAATTGCTTTGGACTGTAAATCATCTGAGGTTTCCTCTATACGCTAAAGGGATATATTGTTTAGTCATTAACTTCCGGTAAAACTACCTGCTTACAGCTTGTAGCATTCATCACGTCGCCGCCTATTCATTCAGTGCGCTAAATACGTCTTTATATTGAGCGCGTAACTCGACTTTTCTGACTTTTCCAGTGCCGGTAACCGGCAGGGTTTCGCAAATAAAAATGGCCTTAGGTACTTCGAATTTACCTAGCTGTGCTTTACAGTGAGCTTCGATATGAGGGATATCTACTTCGCTCAATGTTGCGCTGATAATACAGGCGCAAACCGCTTCGCCCCAATGGGGATGGCTCACGCCAAAGGCGGCCGCTCGCTCGATGCCGTCTAGTAATTCCAAGGCCTGCTCTACCTTTTGTGATGATACATTCTCACCGCCAGATTTAATGGTGTCTTTGATCCGGTCAATAAACAGCAGCTGCCCTTGATTGTCTATTAACCCAATATCGCCGGTATGGTGCCAGCCGAATTTCGCTGCTTCCTCGGTGGCTTGCTCATTCATATAATAGCCACTCATGACCTGTGGCCCGCGCCACGCTATTTCGCCCACCTCTCCGTTTGCTAGCTCATTACCTTGCGTATCAACAATCGCTTGCTCGACCATGCATACAGGTACACCCCAGTAGTTTCCTTCTGAAAACTCAGTGGCAGATTTATCGCGAAATAGGCATGCCATGGGAGCAAATTCTGTTTGGCCACTGCCCAAATGCATGACGCAGCCAAAAATACTGCGCACTTTATCTAAGCTTTGATTGTTCATGGCGGCCATGGCGTATACGCCCAATTTAAAATGTCGAAAGTCGCGTTTTTCAACATTTGGCGTAGCCAATAATGCATGCCACATCATGGGAATAAATACGGCAGTTTCTATCTTCTCTTGTTCAAGGCTATTAACAATCACATTAGGCTCAAACACGGCGTGCAGCACGGCACAACCGCCGCGTAGCAAAATGGGATGCAAAATTGAGAGTGCCGCACAGTGGAAAAGGGGCAACACCAGTAACATGCGATTGCCTTTATTTATGTTTAATTCTATGGCGCCAGTCAGTGCAGCTATGGTCAGAGCCACATGGGAGGATTCAACCGCCTTGGGCCGTGATGTGGTACCAGAAGTGTAAATCATATGAGCTGTGTCTCTGTCATCAATAATACGGTCACTAATTTCATGACAACTTTGATGTTCGATCAGCGCTTCTAGACTGTAATCAGATTTGCCTCTGGAATTGCCCATTTGCACAGTGAGCTTAATATGCTGATTGCTCTGTGTGCAAGCGTGCACCATATCGCTAAACATCGCTTCGTGAATAATCGCCGCCGTTTCACTGTGCTCTAGGTTGTAACGCACATCATCAACGCCTTGCATAAAGTTAATGGGTACAGCCACCACCCCCAATTTATAGCAGGCAAAGTACACAGTAAGCATGTCGCGCTGATTGCTCGAAAATAATGCTAGTTTATCGCCTTGCTTTAATCCCTTCTCAACTAGGCCATGGGCCAGCTGATTCACCCGATTATTTAACTCGCCATAGCTAGTCGCTCGGCGCTCACCGTCAGGGAAATCAACAATGGCTGTTTGACTAGCACTATCCCGGCTGCGTCTACGCAACAAATCGCCCATGGCAACGCGCTCGATTAGATTTTTATTCAATGCTTGGTTATTCATCTTCAAATCCTTGCTTGGTACTTTGCTGGGTATTAGCGCAAAACCTTAGGGGGCTTAGAACGATGGAAACCGTTCCATGTTGTGCTGTTGGCAGATACGGCTTGAGTCAATGGCGCCAGTGCAGGTGCAGAGCCCATACTGGCACCGCCATCCACCCAAATAGATTGCCCGCTGATAAAATTGGCGCCAGCACTCAATAAAAAACAGATCAGCGAAGAAATTTCAGCTTCGCTGGCAATACGCCCCAGTGGCACAGCGTATTTTAGATTTTTGATGGCTGCCTGCATCTCTTTTGGGTAAGTATCGAGCCCAGAAGAGGCTACCCAACCGGGGGCGACTGTGTTGACTCGTACACCATAGCGGCCCCATTCCCAGGCGGCCGTTTTGGTCAGATTTTCAACACCAGCACGGGCTGCGCCAGAATGCCCCATCCCAGGCATACCGTTTTTGTTGTCCGCGGTTATATTAACTACATTGCCGCCATGAGCTTTGAAATGTTGAATGAACACTTCTCTGGCCATCAAGAAGCCGCCCAACAGATTGGTTTGCACAACACTTTCAAAACCTTTTTTGCTGATTGCTTCTAAGGGCGCGCGAAACTGCCCACCAGCGATATTCAGCAAGCCGTGCACGCGTTCATGGTTTTTTAAAATAGCCGAAACGGTTGCGATAACCTGCTCTTCATCACGGATATCTAAGGTGAAACAGTGCGCTTTGCCACCATCCTCGATGATCTCCTGGCAAGTGAGCTGTAATTTTTCAAGATTGCGGCCAAGCAATATTACACTCGCCCCTAAACTAGCCAGTTCATGGGCAGTGCAGCGACCGATACCGCTACCACCTCCGGTCACCAAAATGGTTTGCCCCGCAAAACTGTTCGACTTTAAGCAGGATTGATAGCTCATGATCTTTCTACCCAGCTTTTCGGCACGCTCACCTGCATGGACAACAGCATTTGCGCCGCGGCTTTGCCTTGTGTGTCAGTTCTGAGTGACGCCGTACCGCCGCCGCCTAAGGCTTGCGTCATAAAAAAGTTAAAACCATTTATGCCCGGTAAGTCATAACGCTTAACCTGTCCTTTGACCTGGTGGGCAAAATACGCACCTACTGCCTGCTCAGTAACTTGATGATAAAGCACAGGTAAAAACTTAACGTCTCGGGCAATAATACCAATATTGACGTTATCGCCTTTGTCGCCGCTTCGTGCATAAGCCAATTTGACCAGAGGTACAGTCACTTGAGGCTCTTTGGCAGCGCCGTGATCATCAAGATCATCAATAACTTCGTTGGGGTAATGCGATGCGCCAGCAAGCTCAGAACGTTCTGGTGTGAGGTAGCACTGATTAATGATGACGGTGTCATTTAACTGCACCGTAACGGGCACTTCAGACTTATCTATCAGTGCAGAATGCACTCGAATCAAAGGCTGAGGTTTGGGACGCCCTGCACCAAAGCCACTCATACCCGGCGCTGCGGAGGTTGCTAGATAGGCGATTTCACTGGCGGTAAATTGCAGCGCCGCTTTATTATCGTGGTGTAAGCCAAGCTTAGCGATGACCTCGCGAGTGTGTTGCGTTTTCGCATGGGGGCCGTAGGTGTCTTCTGCGCCCATAATTTCAATATTCGTTTGGCGATAATCCCCTAAGCCTTTGTCGGTAAACGCCTTCTGCGTGCGTTTGATTAACGCATTTATATTGACTCTGGCTTTCTCTGGCGCCTGCTCACCGCCCATGAAAAACGAGCTGATAAGCTTATAACCGTCTACATAAGTCGCACACACCTTATATTGATTACCCGGCGCTCGACCTCTTGCCCCTGTGACGCTGACGCGATCCTTCGCCGTTTGAATGATTGCAATACTGCTAAAATCGCAGGCCACATCGGGTAGCAAATAGTTGGCTGGGTCACCTATCTCATATAGCACTTGCTCGCCAACCGTGGCTTCACTGACCATGCCCCCGGTGTTGGCCACTATGCCCACTTCAAAGGCGCCGCTGGCACTCACATGGGCGATGGGATAGCTCATGGTGGAAAAATCAGGGACTAAGTGCCAGTCGGTAAAATTGCCCCCTGTACACTGTGCGCCGCATTCTAAAATGTGCCCCGCCAAGGCGCCTTGGGCGAGTTTATCGTAATCATTGTGTTGCCAGCCAAATTCGTACATAAGAGGCCCAATTACCAAGGCGCTATCCACAATCCGTCCAGTTACTACCACATCCGCGCCAGCTTCTAGGGCATCGGCAATTGGCCGTGCACCCAAATAAGTGTTAATACTGGCCAAGTGTTCAGGTAGGGGTGCTCGAGTTTGCATCTCACAAAGCGCGTCGCCATTTAAGGTGCTTCGACAGTCAGATAAATCATCGCCATAAACGCCTGCGATATTCAAATTGATATCAAGCTCACTGCACAATTTCTGAAGCGCAGTAACGCAGCTAGGCACATTCATGCCCCCCGCATTGGCGACGACTTTTATGCCCTTTTGGGCGCAATCAGCCAGTACATCTTTCATGGCAACCGTGACAAAGTCGACGGCGTAGCCGTAAGCAGCATTTTTCGCTTTGGCTTGAGATAAAATGGCCATAGTGACTTCAGCTAAATAATCGAAAACCAAATAATCTATATTACCGTCATCTACCAACTGGCGAGCCGACAACTGACTGTCACCATAAAAGGCCGACGCGCCGCCAATTCTTACTATTTTATCTGTCATAAAAATCCTACATTACGCATCTGACTGCGCCTTATCATTGCGACTAATCGTCACGAGTTGCTGCTTAGATTTTACTTGCTGACCCACAGCGGTACGAACATGCTCGACGCGCCCCTTGGCCTTAGTTTTTAATTGGTGTTCCATTTTCATGGCTTCCATCACCACAATAATCTGCCCAGCTTCAACTGTGTCCCCTTCCTCCACCAGCACATCCACAATCATTCCATCCATTACAGCGTTGACTTCCGTGCTTGCGCCGTTCTCACCGGCTTTTGCAGGTTGCTGAGTAATGTTTTCGATTTGGTAATGACCGCTGCCATCATCTAAAAACAGAACTTGACGGTGCAGCGCATAATAAAAGGCGTGACGAATATCATTTTCAATCACCACACAGCGATTTGCCGTATTGCTTATGAGGGTTAACTCAGTCTTTCCTTGCTCACAGACAATTACGTAGCCTTGCCCCTGCTTGTTTATTTGCACAGCGTAGGCAAGCTCGTTAATTTTAAAGTTGAAATGATATGTCTGTTTAGCTGCACTTCCCCAAGCGTGCTGATTCATTAAAGGATGTTGGTAGTAAATCAAGGCGGCTCGGGCAAGTGTGCCTAAAGAAAGCGCCTTCTCTTGGGTGCTTTCATGTGCAGTGAAGTACTGCTCAATAAACGCTGTTGTCGCCTGCCCACCAATAAATGCAGGGTGGCGCAGTACACTAAGTAAAAAGCGTTTATTGGTGTTCACTCCGACTAATTGAACATCTTCAATGGCGCTCGCAAGACGCCGTGCGGCAGTTTCTCGGTCTGGACCATGGGCTATTACTTTAGCCAACATAGGATCGTAATGTGCGCTGACGGTGTCTCCAGTATGAATGCCGTGATCAACACGGATGCCTTCACGGTCTGGGTATTGCCACAGTAAAATATTACCGGTTTGCGGCATAAAATTCTGCCGAGGATCTTCTGCGTACAATCGTACTTCGATGGCATGACCGTTTAGCGAAACGTCGTCTTGGGTTAAGGGCAGCACTTCACCTGCCGCTACCCTTAATTGCCATTCAACCAAGTCTTGTCCGATCACTAATTCAGTGACAGGGTGCTCCACTTGTAACCGAGTGTTCATTTCTAAAAAATAGAAGTTTTTGTCTTGATCGACCAAGAACTCTACCGTTCCTGCACCTTCATAATGACAGGCTTTTGCTGCGCTCACTGCAGCCTTTCCCATACGTTTTCGCAAGGCTTCATCAACGAATGGCGATGGCGCCTCTTCGACTACCTTTTGGTGGCGACGCTGTATAGAACAGTCTCTTTCCCCTAAGTAAATGGTATTGCCCGCACTATCAGCAAATATCTGAATTTCAATATGCCGAGGTGCTAAAACTGCCCGTTCAAGAATTAATTCACCATTACCAAATGCATTTTGCGCTTCAGAGCGGGCGGTTTTGATTTGGGCCGCTAATTCGCTTTGGTCCTTAACTAAGCGCATACCACGCCCGCCACCACCAGCAGAGGCTTTAACCATGATGGGAAAACCAACCTCATGGGCTTTTTCAATTAGCACCTCGTCAGTTTGTATCTCACCCTGATAACCAGGAATACAAGGTACGCCAGCTTGTAACATCGCCACCTTAGACAACCGCTTGCTGCCCATTAATTCGATCGCCGATGCATGCGGGCCGATAAACCTAATGCCCGCCTCTTCACAGGCTCGGGCAAATGCAGGGTTTTCTGATAAAAAACCGTATCCAGGGTGAATGGCATCGGCTTGGGTTTTCTTCGCGGCAGTAATAATATTGTCGATCACTAAGTAAGACTCGGCAACACCAGCAGGGCCAACGCACACCGCTTGGTCAGCGGCAAGTACGTGGGGGGCATCTCGGTCTGCTTCGCTATAAACAGCAACAGTGCGGTAACCCATTTGGCGCGCCGTGCGGATCACCCTAAGGGCAATTTCCCCGCGATTGGCGATAAGTATTTTATTAAATGCGCCGTGTTTTTGTGCATTGTTATTGTGCGCATTGCTATTCGGTGAACCGCTATTCTGCATATCAGTCATTTGCTCAGTACTCATCTATACACACCAACTGGGTTTACGTTTCTGTAAGAAGGCTTGTGTGCCCTCTTTTCCTTCATCAGATGCAAGGGCTTGAGTAAATAAATCAGCTGCTTCATCCAGCAGCGATTCCAACTCGATCGTTCCCACTTTTAGCATCAGCGCCTTGGTGCTCGCATTTGCTTTTGGCGCACCACGCTGCACCTGTTTAAGCACATCACTTAGTTGGGTTTGCAGTGCGTCTTGTGTGTCGCAAACAAAATGCACAATCCCTAACGTTTTGCCTTGTGCCGCGCCTACTCGCTCACCTAATAGAGCTAAGCGACGGGCTTGAGTTAAGCCGATACGGGTCACCACGAAAGGAGCAATTTGCGCCGGTATTACGCCCAGCCCAGTCTCTGGCATGGCGAAAATGGCACTTTGATGGGCGATAGCAATATCTGATACGCACGCCAAGCCAAATCCTCCGCCCAGTACAGCGCCTTCAAGTTGGGTAATAATGACTTGAGGAGCATTATTCACTTGGGTGATCATGCGCCCGAAGCTACGATTAAAATTCCAGATAGCCTGTTGTGTACCCTCTGCGTTAGCCGCGTCGCTATGCATATCTGAGATGTCACCGCCTGCACAAAAATTACCTTCACTGCCGCAGATAACGACTGCGCGAACCGAATTGTCATTCTCAATACGGCTAAACACCTCAATGACTTCGTTGACTAGGGTTAAATTCATGGCGTTTTTCTTGTGAGGTCGATTAAAGGTGATGGTCAGCACCCCTTGTACAAGACTCACTAAGATTTCGCGGTATTGCTGTTGACTTACGTTCGACATTTTTTTATCTCTTCGCGGTTTAAATCGTTACGATTTCAAGCTTGGGTTACCCCAGCTACGCATTTTTCACTTGTTAGAATCTAGGAACACCAAAGCGGCTGGTATTGACGCTACGCCTTTGGCCTTCACTGCAAATATTCAGCGCAAATGCCAGTATTTCCCGGGTGTCTCTTGGGTCAATGATGCCGTCATCCCATAAGCGCGCAGAATTGGCTAATGCCCCGGACTTCGCTTGCATCACTTCTACCGTTCGCTTTTCTAACCTATCCAATTTATCTGTGTCGATAGCGTTAGCCCTAGCCATTTTGGCCTGTGCGACCGTTCTTAGTACGCTTCCTGCTTGTGCGGGCCCCATAACAGACACCACTGAGCGCGGCCACGCAAACATGAAATGAGGTTCGATTCCGCGCCCCGCCATGGCGTAATTGCCAGCCCCATATGAGCCCCCTAGCACTAAACTAATTTTAGGAACTGTGGTATTGGTGACGGCCTGAATAAGCTTGGCCCCATGCTTGATAATGCCTGCGCGCTCAGACTCAGTGCCCACTAAAAAGCCGGTAGTGTTATGCAAGAAAATAATCGCTGTGCCAGACTGCTGACATAAATGAATAAACTGGGCGGCTTTAGCTGCACCGTGAGCGGTGATGGGTGCATTGTTGCCGATAACAGCGCACACCGTGCCAGCCAATTTTATATGTCCGCACACAGTACCCATATCGTAATCGGCTTTAAAATCAAGAAAGTCAGAGCCATCGGCAATACGCGTAATCACCTCTCGAACGTCATAAGGCGTCTTCGCCTCTTCGGGCACAATGCCTAACAACTGATCTTTATCGTACAAAGGCTCTTGGGGCTGGTTATCCCGAGGTGCATCTAAATCATCATTCCAGCCCAAACTCGCGGTTATTTCGCGAATAATACGAATACCATCAATATCGTTTTCAGCTTGATAATCGGCTACGCCTGAAACTTCACTGTGCATTTGCGCACCGCCAATTTCTTCGTCTGTGGCGATTTCACCGGTGGCGGCTTTTAACAGTGGCGGCCCAGCTAGATAAACGGTGGACTGCCCTTTGATCATTACCACATAGTCAGACAATCCAGGTTGGTACGCTCCGCCAGCAGTGGCGCTGCCGTGCACTAGGGTAATTTGTGGGATACCCGCCGCTGACAGTTTTGCCTGCATGGCAAAACCCGCACCTGAGAACCCAAACCAATCGCCTAATGACGTTAGGTCTCCGCCACCACTTTGCGCTAAGGCAATTACCGGTAATTTGTTTTGCAACGCAATCTGATACATACGTAGACGCTTGTGGCTGCCAAGCTGAGTGATGCTGCCGCCTTTGGTTAAATAGTCATCGATCATGACCATACAGCGCGCGCCTGACACGTAACCGATCCCCGCTATCACGCCGCCGCCAGCTGCTGAACCGTCAGTATCACCCTCTTGCATGTAACCACATAAGCTGGACAATTCTAAAAATGGCGCACCAGCGTCGAGCAAACGTGATAATCGTTCTCTAGGCGGAATAAGACCACGCTTGATATAGCGCGGGGCTTTTTCTTCCGCCAATTGAATGACTCGGCTTTCAATCGCTCTAAATTCAGATACACAGTCGTACATCATTTTAGCGTTTTGCGTGAACTGTTCGCTGTGATGATCAAGCTGGGTGTGAAAAATGGCCATGTGTTCAATCCGTAGTTAATAAGTGGGTGCATTGGGTGCAAAAGGTTGTAAGCATTGCTCATCGCCTATTTAGTCGTAATTGCTTTGGAAGGCGGGATGCTCAGCTGCGCTACGATATTCATCTTTGAGTTGCTCAACTAGCTGAGCCATGGGTAAAACATGTTTGATACCCGCTACACCATGGCCGGCACTCCAGAAATCTTTCCACGCATTGCTTTCACCTAAATCCAAATCCACATGGGTTTTAGCGGTAAAGCTGGCTAAATCGACACCTGCGCGAGCGATGGAGGGCTTTAAGAAGTTACACTTCACCCCGGTGAACGTATCGGTGTAGATAAGGTCACTGATCTGTGAATTGACCAGCATAGATTTATAATCAGCTTCAACTTCAGCTTCTTCGGTGGCAATAAAGCGGGTGCCCATATAGCTAAAGTCAGCACCTAAAATTTCAGCTGCGCGCACACTCATTCCGTCGTTAATCGCACCAGCAAGTGCTAGCGGCCCGTCCCAAAACTCACGAATTTCTCTCACTAAAGCAAAGGGGTTAATTTCACCGGCATGCCCACCGGCGCCAGCAGACACGATAATGATACCGTCCACTCCTGCTTGAATTGCTTTTTTGGCATGGTCCGCACAAATAACATCGTGGAAGACCAAACCGCCCCATTGATGAACCTCTTCAACGACTTCAGTTGGATTACCTTGACTGGTGATCACGAAAGGCACCTGATGTTTTTTGACCACAGCGCGATCACTTGTTAGTCGCGTATTAGAATGATGTACCACCAAATTCACAGCGAAAGGCGCAACGGGTTTATTTGGGTTAGCCGCAGCATATTCAGTGAGTTCGCTGCTAATTTGAGTGAGCCATGAATCAAGTAAATCTTGGGTGCGAGTATTAAAGGTAGGAAACGACCCCACTATGCCATTTTTACATGCGCTAATGACTAGCGTAGGGCTAGACACCAAAAACATCGGCGCACAAATCACCGGTAAGCTCAGTTTATTTTTGAATAAGACAGGTATTGCCATTTCGTTATCCTTTGTTCTTAGATTGAAGATTTTCAATCCAATACACAGGGGCGTTTGCCCTGTGTGAATTGTGTGTTATCAACGGCGCTTGGGAAAAATGTCCATGTGCTTAGCAATAATGCCCAGCATCATTTCATCACTGCCACCAGCGATTGATAGAATTCGCGTGTCTCTATAGGCTCTTGCAATAGGGTTATCCCACATAAAACCCATCCCCCCCCAATACTGCAAACAGGAATCTGTGACTTCACGCCACAAGCGCCCACTTTTAAGCTTCGCCATCGATGCGAGGTAAGTGGCGTCTTCGCCATTGACATGCTGCTGGCAGGCTTGCCTCGTTAATGCACGAAGGGCTTCAACCTCAGTCTGAAGCTCTGCTAAACGAAAATGAACCACTTGGTTATTCAGCACTGGCTGGCCAAACGTATGTCGCTCTTTGCACCATCCAATGGTGTCTTGGATCATGCGCTCCATTCCCTTATAGGCGGTTGCTGCAGCATACATTCGCTCTTCTTGAAATTGCATCATCTGCATAGTGAAGCCTTTATTTTCTTCGCCAATGCGATTGCGTTTGGGCACCCGCACGTCGTTGAAAAATATTTGTCCGGTATCACTGGCGCGCATACCTAATTTGTTTAACGGCTTAGAGATTTCAATGCCCGGGGTGTTTAGCGGCACGACTATGAGTGATTTATTGGCATGTACGTTACCGTCACTGGTATTCGCTAACAGGCAAATCCAATCGGCTTGAGTCGCATTGGTTATCCACATTTTGCTGCCATTGATCACATAATCATCGCCATCACTTTTCGCACTGGTTTTTAAGCCTGCCACATCGGAGCCTGCACCCGGCTCACTGACGCCAATACACGCGACCATTTCCCCAGCAACAGCCGGGGCTAAGAACTCACGCTTTAATTCGTCGCTGCCAAAACGCGCTAACGCAGGCGTCGCCATATCGGTTTGCACGCCAATAGCCATTGGCAGTGAGCCGCCATAAGCCCGGCCTAGCTCTTCGGCAAACACTAAGTTGTAGCTGTAATCGAGTCCTGAGCCGCCAAACTCTTCTGGTTTATGAATGCCTAATAACCCCAAGTCCCCCATCTTTTTAAACAGGCTGTGCAAAGGAGCAATACCGGCGTTTTCCCATTCTTCAACAAAGGGATCCATTTCCTGATCGACAAAATTTTTGACTGTTTTTCTAAGGGCATCGTGCTCTTGGGTAAATTGCATTGTTTTCTCCAGATTCTGCATCATTGACCCTATCTTAAAGATGTAAAAATTCTGTTAACAGCGTGACTCAGGTCAATTGACTGGCCATTCGGGCCAAACTTGTAAATAATGCCAAATAAAATGGAGTTAAATATGCTTAAACACGTGACATTATTCGCCAGTGAAAACGCCATGGGGCTCAGCTTAGGCTTGACCCATGATGTTTTGGCATTTGCCTCTGTGTTACAGCAGCGTTTGCTAGGTCAACCTATTCGTATTTCTTTGGTCACAGTTGATGGCAAACCCACTTCAACTTTTAGTGGCTTAGCCATTACGCCTGATTGCTCACTGGATGAAGTGCACGACACTGATTTAGTTATTCTGCATAGTATATGGGGCGAGGTTGACAGTATTTTGGTTAAACAAGCGGCGCTTTACCCTAGACTCCGCACTTGGCACGAGCAAGGCAAACCCATAATGGCCGCGGCAACCGGTGCTTACTTTTTGGCTGAAGCAGGGTTGTTAGATGACCGAATAAGTACCACTCACTGGCACAAGCAGGCGGACTTCGCCAAAAGATATCCCAAAGTAGATGTAAGACCCGAACGATTTATCACCGCCACAGGTGGGCTTTACTGTTCTGCAGGTATGAATGCAGCCATGGAAAGCATGGTGTATTTGATTTCAAGGTTATCGTGCCCACAAGTAGGCGAAGCTGTTGAGCATGCCTTTTTGGTTGATTTTCGCAGTGGCTATTCAGGTGAATTTACCTCTATGGGCCACCAAACCTATCACCAAGACGATGCTATTTTATCCATTCAGCAATGGCTAGAAATACACTTTATGGATTCGATCACAATAGAAGAGTTAGCGAGTAAAGCGAACATGAGTGCTCGTACGTTCAAACGGCGTTTTAAAGACGCAACAGGAGAAACGCCTCTTGGTTATATTCAACAGCTAAGAGTTGAGCAAGGCAAAGAATATCTCAAGCACAGTGATAAAAGTGTGGAGGAAATTTCATGGTCAGTTGGCTACCAAGACGCTGGGCACTTTAACCGCTTATTTAAGCGCACCTATGGCAAAAATGCCTCTTCATGGAGGCAACATTACCGGTCGCATTGAGCGCCACCGCCCTCACTAATTTACATACTGCGATTTAATTTACGTCAACACGAGCAACAGCAACAAATAGCGTGTCGGTCGACCACACTGACTTAATGTCATAAGGTTCGCCTAGTGACTATGACAATTTACCTTACCCTATTTACTTCACACTACTCAGCGTAAATACATACTGCCCTTTGTCGTTAATCCCGCGGGTTAGCTGTTGCTCAAAATACAAATAATTTAGGTGCGCAAGCGCCTCTGCGATGGCAAAGAACATGTTGTGCTCGTTCAGTTCTCGTTTAAACAATACCGGCAAGCACTCTTTAATGGTTTTGCCTTCTTGGCAAAATGCTTTTAAGTTGCCCAAATGCTCATGATGATGCGCAATTAACGTATCAACTCGGCTATGTAATCCCACAAACGGCTGCTTATGGGACGGCAATACAAGTGCATCTGCAGGTAAGTTTTTAAACTGTGGCAAGGTATCTAAATACATCTTCAATGAGTTGGCGTTTGGCTCTGTGCTGTAAACACCTATGTTCGGGGTAATAATTGGCAGCACGTGGTCGCCGGATATCAACACATTCGTGGTGGGGTTAAACAAACACACATGTTCTGGTGAATGGCCTCGGCCAATCATGATTTGCCAGTCATCTGCGCCAATTTTTAACGTATCACCTTCTTGCAAGCGTTCATGATGTAAAGGGATTGGCCGAATAACTTGCCCCACCCCTTTATTCGTTTTGCGGTTTTCACTGGCGGTTGCCACATATTCTGCTGACATACCACAGCGCACGAGGTATTCATCGTCTTGCCAGTCTGATGCGCCCCGGCTGCCTGCGCTCATGGCTCTGCCAACGAAATATTCAGAATGGCTCATATATAAAGGCGCACGGTATTTGTCGACTAAATAACCGGCCATACCGATATGGTCAGGATGCATGTGAGTGACGATTATTTTAGTTAAAGGCACATTTAATTGGCTTAGAAGGCTATCCCATATCTCTTGCGTTTTATTTACCCCAAAACCGGTATCGATAAGTGCATAGCCTTTCTCACAGGTGACAGGGTCGTTATCCTCAATCAAATATAAGTTGATATGATCCAGCTCAAACGGCAATGGCATACGCAACCACAAAATACCCGGTGAGACTTGCTGCCACTGCCCAGGTTCAGGTGCTTGCACATCAATAAAATCGATCGTCATTGGGTATACTCCACATTTTTGCGTGTCCCATTACAATCAACTTTGATCTAGATCACCACGCACATCGATGAATCATTAACTATTAAAGCCTTGAATAGCACATTATCGAGTAGTCGTTAGAATAAACCTGCTGTTCGTTCACTTATCTGTGCAAACATAAGGCTCAAAATCGCTACAATATTCATCACAATTAGTTATCAATAGAGGAGACGTAATGAAGTTTTTAGTTTTTTTGGGGACTGTTCGCGATAGCACTCCTCCGAGACCTGCCCGCTTGGGTCTTCGTGTCGCTAAAGCATGTATGGCATGTTTAGACACGCGTTTTAATGAACATAAGTTTGAGCTTATCGATGCCTTAGATTACCCACTAGAGCCGGTTTTCAAACCCCATTTTGCGTACGCCAAAAGCAAAGCGCCTACCGCATTGAATGCGCTAGCAGAAAAAATAGCATCCGCAGATGGCTTTATTATGCTGAGTCCAGAATACAACCACTCAATGAGCCCGGCGTTAGCTAACTTGCTTAATCACTTTGGCAGTTCATTGTTTTCTTATAAGCCTAGCGCCATCGTCACGTACTCTGCTGGGCAATGGGGTGGTATGCGCGCTGCTGTTGGTATGCGTACGTTTTTATCAGAGCTAGGCTGCCTGCCCGTTTCAGCGATGATCCACGTTCCTAAAGCCCAAGAGGTGTTTACTGAAGATGGCGCACCGCAGACAGGTGAAGATCAAACGTCATGGTGTGATTATTTTAGCCGCACATTTACGCAATTAACTTGGTGGGCACAGGCGACTAAAACATACAGTGAAACAATAAATCCACACGAAATGCTTAAGACATTTAACGCAACACCCGCACAAAGAAATGCGCCTTAGGCGCAATTAACGTGATTTTATAATTGGAACAATCGTGTTGAGCAATGTTACATAATCGTTGAAATATCAACTAGGTGCTCTGGTCAAAATGTCAGCCAGATAGCCTCGATTGCAGTGCGCTTTTGTATGCATCAAATGCGGGGATGGCTGAGGTGACAATGGATGCTAGCGCAATAATCACGGCGATTTGCAGCGTTTCCCACGAAAGTAAGTTAGCACTTAAAAATAAGCCGTAATGGGCGGCCAACTCATCGCTAAATAGCGCGAGTGCCCCACTGACTAGCGATATCGCACTGGCAATAGCTATCAACACGAGCATCAGCGCTTCTAATAAAACCAAGGCAAAAATGACACTAGGCCCCGCCCCTAATGCACGCAGCACGGCTATCTCGCCTTTGCGCTCGTTCATGGATGCGAGCAACATGGTCGACAAACCAAACAAAGATGACAGTAGCACCAGCACGCTAATGACCCTGAGTACGCTCTCAACGGTCCCCATCATTTGCCACAACTCTGCCAACGCCACGCCGGGTAAAATAGCCATCAAACGGTCGGCTTGGTAGTTGTTTACATCCCGCTGTAGCTTAAAAGTGGCGAATTTGGTTTTTAAGCCCAATATCACCGCCGTCACGCTATCTGGTTGTACACTTTCTTCTTCTCCATCCAGAATTTTTGCTAACTGAGACGGGGGTAAATGTATGGCTTCGATGGCGGGCAAGGTGACGTGCACGGTTTTATCCACTGGCGTGCCGGTGGGTTTTAGAATACCGCTGATCACAAACGGACTATGATCATGGTGACTAAAACTGGTGTGGCCGATCCCATGGGCAACAATAATTTTATCCCCCACTTGGTAACCTAGATTTTTGGCGACATCCGCGCCGATCACTGTATCGAACATGCCGGCAAAAGGCTTGCCTGCTGTGAACTCAAGAGATTTTTTGTCACCAAACTGATAGTGCGTGAAGTAGTCACCGTTGGTGCCCAGCACCCTAAAACCACGGTGAGAATCGCCCAAAGAAATAGGAATGGCCCAGGCGACCTGCTGATCATTTTTGAGCATTTCGTAGCTTTGGTAGTCTATATTGCTGGTGGGATCACCCATATGAAATACAGAATATAACAGCAGGTTGAGTTGGCCGCTTGGGCCACCAACGATAAGATCAGCCCCAGAAATGGTGCGATTAAAACTGGTTTTAGCCTGCTGACGAATATGCTCAACACTGATTAATACGCTGATGCTAATTAGCAGTGAAATAAAGGTTAGAATAACTGATTTTTTGCGGCTACATAGGCTGCTCCAGGCGAGAGAAATCAGCATGATGCATTCACCTTGCCCTGACATAAACTAGGCATATCAATACTGGTGCTAAAAAAGCGCTGCAACGACATATCATGGCTAACGAACACCAAGCTCGCCCCCGCGTTCTCACACATATTCAGCAGAATATCCATAAACGCGTCTCGCGCTGAGGCATCTAGCGCCGAGGTTGGCTCGTCTACCAATAGCAATTCAGGCTGATTTATCAGCGCTCTGGCAATTGCCACCCGCTGCTGTTGACCTACGCTCAGTGTATTGGCGGGTTTATGCAACACATTTGCAGGCAAATTTAACTTTGCCAACAGGGTGTTAGCCGTTTCTTCTATGTGTTTATCACGCTTGGCGGCAAAGTAATTGGCTAGCTGAATATTCTTTAGCACGCTTAAATAGGGCACCAAATTGAACTGCTGAAATACCACACCAATATGACGCGCCCTGAACGCATCTCTGCGCCTAGCGGATAACGTAGAAAAAGGCTGCTCTAGCAATTCAATTGTGCCCTCAGTCGGCGTTAATATCCCAGAGAGCAAATTGAGCAGCGTGGTTTTACCTGAGCCTGAATCGCCATGTAAGAATACCCGGTCGCCTTGTTTGACTTGCCAATGAGGAATACTTAACACTGCGGCTGTACTCGATTGATCATAGCGATGCTGCACATTCTGCATATTAATGCCAAGCGTTGTGCCAGTAATGCTTTTCTGTATTCTTAAGGTTTTCATGGACTAATTTTCTAAATTCGCTGAGGTTTCGTTGTTGAGACTCGTTGAGACTAAAAACTTAATAATTGATATGTTATAACATTTACTTCATGCTAAGACTAAGCAATATTTCAATCAAAGATACAGTCAATGAAAGTACCCATTTTTTTTAGGGCTCGCTTAATCGCTTTGCTCTTCACCTACGTTATAGTCAATGCTGCATTCGCGACAGAGGCTAGTGACGGTTATCAAGAAATTGAATGGATAGTCTTGATGCCAAAAGACGATCTTAATGCGTTAATGAACCCACCTGCATACTTATCAGATATTACTGACGGCTCAGATCAAGACTCCCTTGCCGCCTTTAACAATAAAGAGGCGGATGATGCGGACACAAAGCGCTTTCAAGAAGCGTTGAGTTCCACAAGGGTGATTGATTCATATGCGAATAAACGTATACGAATTCCTGGCTTTATTGTGCCCCTCGAATCAGATGCGTCTCAGCGTGTGACTGAGTTTTTTATCGTGCCCTATTTTGGCGCCTGTTTGCATATGCCCCCACCACCACCGAATCAAATTATTCATACTGAATTACCAGACGGCGTTGAACTAAACAGCTTGTATGACCCTTTCTGGTTTGAAGGCACCTTGGTTATTGATATGACAGAAAATACATTAGGCACTTCGGCGTATCGCCTTAAGTTAGATAAAGCCTACCCTTTTGAGGAAGAATAAATGCAAGCGCTAAAAACCGTTAATTGCATCTTGTTACTTACACTTTTGCTATTGCCCATAGTGGCGCAATCATGTCAGCTGCATGGTGGTCGTGGGTTTGACGCATTTTCATCGTTTCATCCGATGGAAAAAATGCACTACCAACAAACCTTCACCCGACCTTTGCACGTCACGCATCCGAGTAGCATTAACGCTGATACAAATGCACCTGCAGTGGTAAATATTAAATACGGTATTCCTGATACCTATCAAAATGTCGTTATTCGTTTTTCAGGCAGCGAGGACCTTATATTCCCAGAGGGCGCAGAACTCTCGCCTCAGGGTGTATCTGGCAGTTACCCGCTGAAATACCGCGTTACCACAGCCGGTAGTCATCAAATCTCTGTACACATCAACGCCCTAAACCTCAATGAGTCGGTAGACTTTGAGCAACATATCACCGTGAATGCCACATGATAATAACGTTGGTTGTTTGTCACTTTACGCCCAGGTTTACTCAAAGCACTGCTATGGGTAGAAGCACAATAAAAGCGATGAGTAGATGCTGGCGAGAACGCTAAAAATTGCGGGCGTCGTTTTGTTTTTCTTTGGCGTTGGAGTATCGCTAACTAAATTTCACGATGAAGGTTGGTCATTAAAAATAGGCAAACTATTTTCAAGCTCAGTGTTGTACGTTACCCCAGATACTGATTTACATACTCTGCTGGCGACAACTGAAATCAGACATTTAGGTTGGCGGGATTTACTACCGGTAACGAACCAAAAGGTACTCACGAAATATCAAGCAAACAGCGATCAAGCTTTCGATGTACAGCTGTCCCTTTCATTAAAAGCGGCTACGGATGAGCGTTATCAATCTGCACTTTATTCCACTGATGTGGTTGAGCAGGTTATTGGTCAGCGAGTGAGTATTTCAGGTTATATCGTGCCTATTGATCTGAATGAAGACAGAAGCATTAAGCGCTTTTTCTTGGTGCCCTACTACGGCGCATGTATTCATTACCCAGCGCCGCCGCCCAATCAAATAATTTACGTTGATCTTATCGATGGTTTTGCAAAAATAATGATGAGCCAAGCGTTTACCTTGACGGGTGTGCTTGAAAAGGGCCTATTTGAAGATCATCAAGGCACGTCAGCTTACATACTCAAGGTGGCTGAAATTGAAGAATACGATGAGCAGCCAGATGAATACCGGACTCACTGATCTGCCGCTAACGTAAACAAAAGGTAGCGGCACAAAAAGAACGGTATACATGAGATCTGAACAAAAGTGAGTAGCTCAAACGCACGTTTTGTGTGCTCTACTGTTCGCTAACGGAGGCACCCTTAAAATCAATCGCAACCGCGTTATGGGCATGTAAGCTCTCTTGATGTTCAACTTTAAACCAGTAATCGAGCACGTCTTTTTTGATTTCAAAGGCGTGTTTTAAGCGTCTTGCGGCGTCTTCACAAAACATTAAGTTTTGCGCATTCAACTTAGCAAACGCTTGTTCATCTTCCCTTTTCACGGCGGTTTGCACTGGCGTCCCAATGACAGCTTCAAGTTCTGCTATCAACTGAGGAAGGTTGGGCAGCTCTTCACCATCGATTGTCAGCTTAATATAAGCATATGAGCGTTGACTATGGGGGGTAGCCACAGCGCCATGTTGTGACGTTATCCATTGAGTTAGCTCGCTTTTGACGATCGTGTCGTCAGTGAAACGCTCAGATATCGCATCACTCACAGCCTGTTGTGATAACGCCGACGAGCATGGGCAAGTACTAGAATAGGGTATGGTCAAAGACAACACAGTAAGCATTTTCTCGTTTACTTGCTGTTTAGCTATTGAAATAGGGTAGCTTTGATAGCCAAACTCGTTACTCAACAGTGCTTTTTTATGAAGTGTCAGCTCAAAGTCTACGCTTATCTTCGCGCATTGGCTCAACCCTTCCTGAGAAGCAATTAACTCATTCAGTAACCTTGTCAGTGAGGCACCGCTTAGTAATTCCACACCTAGAATATCATTCAACTTAATAAATAAGCGTGACATATGAATGCCTTTCGCATCGCTTTTATCTAAGCTTACAAAAATATCTGTTTTAGCGCTTACATAAGCGGTGACATGACTTGCCAAAGGTACTTGAATAGGCACCGCAATGCCTTCCATACCCACCCACTTCAAAGGCGCCGCAGTCAAAGCGTTTGCGCTGGATGTAACATCCGGTAAATTTGTACTCATATAGTAAACAAGCCCCGCTGTGAATAAAGAATGGATGATGTAGTGTTGCTTAATAGTTCGGCTATTTGCCCGAAGAAGGTTAAATGTTTACTCACGATATAAAGTCCAATGTCAGCAACAGTCTTTTTTCGTTGGCGCTATTAGGAGGAGAACGATGCACAATGCCTACTCCTTCATTATCAAACCACCCTTCACCTTTCAGTAATGCTACATCGCCACTGGATATCCCGTGAATACAGCTTTGATCTTGGTATAAGCCTGATTGATCATCACTTAAACCGTTATTGCCGGTGCCCAATTTAGTACGATCAACCTGTGTATGGGGTATCCACTGGGTGCCTACGCCACAAAAAGACGTCACCAACCGACATGGCACCCAATCAACATGAAATCGAGGGCACATAGCTTGTTCGAGTACTTTTAGCCTTAAACCCACACGTTTTAGTTCAAACAAACAGCTAAACATGTCAACAAGTGACACGATGTTTTCAGTTAGCTCGTCATTAAAACCCAGCGGCAACAGCACTGCGTTAATATCCGCGTCAACGGAGTCCACATTAATCGTTTTTTCTAGATTCAATCGTGGGTTCTGCTCTACGCAGTGAGCAATGTGGGCACGTAAATCGTCTGAAAGCGAACGCTGCCAAACCACTATATTGTGCTCTGGTTGATAAATATTGGTCAGTACGCTGTGGCTTTCACCTTGTGAACAAGTAACGTCACCGACAACTATGCTCTGCTGTACGTTTTTTTGCTCTGCACTTAATTGTGGTGCACTTGTTTTATCTGCGTTCACTTGCGGTGCCTTTACTTGAAGTGAATCGTGCGAAGAAATCTCTAAGCTCATGCTTCGTTCTCCCAAGCTGGAAACGGATCCGCTAGGGTTTTCCAATAAGCCTTGCCTTGTAATAATGCTTCATCGTCCAGCAGGCATTCATCTAGGACTTTTCTAATCGCGGCTTCTTGTAAATTCTGACCAATAAACACCAACTCTTGGCGCATATCGCCAAAGGGTTCTTGCCATAGTGCATTAATCGATTGCAGATATTCTTCGTCTGTCGGCCATTGCTCTTTCGGCACGGCTTGCCAGAACAAACCACCAAAACCATAGCGTGCTATACCACCAGCTTGATTCCAAAGGCCTGCAAACTGAGGACGTGTTGCTAGCCAAAAATAGCCTTTAGAGCGCAACAACCTGCCAAAACCTTTGGTGTTGTGAACAAAGTTGTAAAACTTCTCTGGGTGAAATGGTCGTCTCGCTGAGTAACTAAAACTTTGAATGCCGTACTCTTGTGTTTCGGGGTTATGCTCGCCGCGCATTTCTTTTAGCCAGCCCGGTGCCTGTTGGGCTTGCTCAAAATCAAATAGCCCGGTGCCTATGATGTCTTCTATTTTGACCTGCCCATGATGGATAGGAACAATACGTGCGTGCGTATTGAGGTTTTTTAAGATTGCCGTTAACCGCTCTATTTCAGCGCTATCCACTAAGTCCACTTTTGAAATGAGCAGCACATCTGCGAATTCAACTTGCTCGATAAGTAAGTCAGCGACACTACGTTCATCCTCTTCGCCTAGGTTTTCGTCAGTTTCGGTTAGGTACTTGGCTTCATCGAAATCTTTAAGAAAATTAACCCCATCGACCACAGTCACCATAGTGTCGAGGGTGGCAATATCAGATAGTGAAATGCCGTCTTCATCGGCAAAGGTAAAGGTTTCGGCCACGGGCAAAGGCTCTGAAATACCCGTTGATTCAATCACCAGATAGTCGAACTGCCCTGTACTGGCCAATTTACCGACTTCAATAAGCAGGTCTTCTCTGAGGGTGCAACAAATACAGCCGTTGCTCATCTCCACCAGCTTCTCATCCTTATGATTAAGCGAAATGTCATTTTTAAGTAACGCACCATCAATATTAATTTCGCTCATATCATTCACAATCACCGCTACCTTTTTGCCTTGGCGATTATTAAGAATATGGCTTAACACTGTGGTTTTACCTGCTCCTAGGAACCCAGAAAGCACGGTAACGGGTAGTCTGTTCTTTGGCATTGGATTTAGCATTAATATTAGTCCTGTTCGTGTATTTCTATATTCACGCCTTGGCGACGTAAGCGATAGTTAAGAAAATGCCCGTAGGCGATAATGCTGGTGCCTAGCACCGTTAAAGCGACTTCACCGTATTTACCTAATATGACGTGCCCTAAAAATGTGGTGACGATCAGTATTGATAAGCCCACTAAGCCGATGAATAACACTCGATAGCTGCGATGATGCAGGTACCCAATCACCAGTGCGATAATGCTGATTGGCACCACTGCCACCAGCAACATACGATGAAAAAGCTCATCGTTGAACACGAGTAAGCCCGCAAAAGGCGGCAATAAAATCAATACAATTGACAGAAAAAGGCAGTGAACAACGCATAATAACGATAGCCCCACGGCTGCTTTATCACTCATTAGCTGGAACTTAGTCATGACGGTCTCAAGAAAGGTTTTTATGAAAGGTCGATTGGCATTTTATGCACAAACTATAAAGCTCTATTTGCGAACCCACGGACGAAAAATCAGCACTATTAGCATGATGAGTAAGGGCTTGAATGACCTCTGGGTCGACCTCAACTTCTTCGATGTGCTGACATGATTTACAAATCATAAAAAGTGGCGGATGTTCTTCACAAGCCCCAAATGTATGATTACAAATAATGTATTTGTTAATGGATTGCAGGCGATGCACGAGACGAATAGATTCTAAAAAATCTAATACGCGATATACCGACATCGTTTTGATGTCACACGCAAGTAGCATGTTGTAGTGATCCGTTAATTCGTACGCAGACATTGGCGTACTCACGTCAAGTAGCACCTCTAGCATATGCTGGCGTGTTTCGGTCAGCTTACTACCGGCTTTTTCGCACACGCCTCTGGCAATTTCGATAAAGTCATTTGTGCATTCAGGAGACATCATCACCACGCTAGATAAGGACTAGCAGGCGTCAGCTGTGCCATCCCTTGACCTTCATTCGTAATCCATTGTGCCCGAATGCTGCTTAACGACGTCAGCCCTTCAAACAAAGTGACAGACAGATTTGTTACATGCGAAGCACAAACAAAATGGTATTCAGCCTCGACATCTTCGTGTGATACCTCGTCATGCTCGCCATGCTTATTTTGCCCACGTTTGTGCTGCCCGAGCGTATGTTTTCCGAGCTTACTTGTCCTGAGATTGAACGTTTCGTTATTCGCTTCGTGGTGATTGAGCTTTTTATTATGAGTACTCTGGTCTAACAGTAAGGAATGCGTCACCTCGGCTAACGTGCAGCTGGGGTCAAATTTGATTATTGCGTTATTGGCTTCCAACCTTTTGGCGAAAAGCTGAACGGTCTTTTGCTGCGCTTCGTTTTCTGGTGCATGCTCAAAACCCAGCACATCAGCAGCGGGCAAAATAAACTGTACATGCCAGTTATTATCTTCTTGCGCGATAACCATCTGCCCCTGACCGTGCACATGCTCTTGTGCTGCGACGATATGCCAACAGCCGATGAGCCCAGTTAAGAACAACACTTTTTTTATCATTGTTTTGCTCCGTGTTTAAAGCGATGCGAATAACGCAATTTCCAATACGCCTGTAAAGGCTCATTAAGCCAGTGCCCATGGCTCGTTTTAGAATGTTTACACCTCAATTGGCGCATTTAAATTAGCGCTTTGTGCCGGCTACACAAACCGCTTAGCCATACATAGGTAAATCCCCAAAATAACCCGTAACAAGCGCTCAAAAGATAGCTACCCATTCATTTGAAGATTAATCAATCGCCCTTCCATTTGGTTACAATATAACATAACATTAAATTAATGATACATTATAACATCACACAGGAAAAACAAAATGAATAGGATATCTCCGCTAGCTGCGTTGATGAGTGTGCTTTTACCCGCCAGTGTATTAGCGCAAACCATAGAGGGCACAGTCGTTAACAACAATGGGCGAGCAGTTGCGGGCGCCACGATTGAAGTAGAGGGTGTTGGCGCTGAAACCACAACCGACAAAGCAGGACGTTTTGTTTTCAGTAATTTAAGCGTTGGCAAACAAGAGCTGCATATTTCGTCCTCTGGTTTCGCCCACTTACATCAAGATATTTCCGTACCTGAACAAGGCGTAAAACAAATTGAATTCACGTTACAACGCTCGCCTATCGAGGTCATCGACGTTTACGCGACGCCTATTCACATGTCAGTGATGGAGTCAGCATCGCCCGTTAGTGTTCTTTCAGGGGAAACCTTGCGTCGTCAGCAGGCATCAACCTTAGGTGACAGTTTGAAAAAACTGCCTGGGGTGCAATCAAACTTTCACGGTGGGGTGGCTAGCACACCGATCATCCGCGGGTTAAGTGGCCCTCGTGTTCTCATTTCGCAAAATGGTTTGGACGTCAGCGATGTATCAAGAGTTGGTCCCGACCACTCAGTAGCCAGCGAAGCCTCTACTGCTCAGCAAATAGAAGTGCTACGTGGCCCTGCCACCTTGTTTTACGGCAGTGGCGCAGTGGGCGGAGTAGTCAATGTGGTAGACGGACGTGTGCCTACTGACAACACAACTCGGGGTGAATGGTTGCTCGAAACCAGCTCGGTGGATGACAAAAAGCTTGGCTCTTTCAACCTCACCACTGGCTATGAATCTTTCGGGTTTTACGCCGACGGATACTGGCGCGAATCGAATGATTATGACGTTCCTGTTGCACCAGACGCCGACTCAGATGAACCGCAAGAGCACGTGGTTAAAAACAGCTCAGAAAAATCCGATGGCGTTACCTTAGGCGCCAGTTACTTATTTGATAGCGGTTATGTGGGCCTTGCCATTGAGCAGTTTAATCGTGAATACGGCATTCCTGGCCATTCCCACGGAGGCGGCGAAGGCGAAGAGGAAAACGTTTACGCAGACTTAGAGCAAACCCGCATTCAGCTGTTAGGTGAATTAAATCTTGATAACCCGTGGATCAATAAAATTAACTTGCGCGTTGGCTTCACCGACTATGAGCACGCTGAAATAGAAGAAGGCGCTGTTGGCACCTTGTTTGAAAACGAAACTCATGAAATCAAGCTCGACTTCATCCACAACCCCATCGCAGATTGGAATGGTGGTATCAGTTTCCACTACAAAAATAGTGATGTCGCTGCCCAAGGCGAAGAGGCATTCACACCGCCGTCTGAGGCGCAAACTATTGCATTAGCCATTATTGAAGAAAAACACTTTGGTGACGTGTTATTACAATTTGGTGCCCGTATTGAACGTGTCACCATTGATGCCAACAACGTATTGCTACCCATGCTTGATGCTCACGGCCACGACGAAGCAGAAGAAGTGGTGGATGATCACGACCATGACCACGATCATGAGGAAGAAGCCTCAGTCACTCGCGTTTTTGAACTAGATCACGAATTTACCCCAGTGAGCTTATCTGCCGGATTAGTCTGGGACTTCACTCCAGGTTATAACTTAGGGCTGTCTATTTCACGTTCTGAGCGTGCTCCCTCTGCAGCTGAATTACTCTCGTTTGGCGCACATATTGGTACAGGCACTTACGAAGTAGGCGCTTTATTCGCATTACATGACGACGGCTCGAGCATCGGTCTTACAACCAAAAATATCGATTTAGAAACCGCTAACAATATCGATTTAACCTTGCGTAAAACCCAAGGCGACATTGGTTTTGTACTCAATGCATTCTACAACCAAGTCGATAATTACTACTACCAAACATCCACCGGATTATTCGCCGAAAGTAGTCACGACCATGAGCACGAACATGAAGAAAGCAGCGTAGAGGAAGATGAGCACACAGATGAGTTACCCGTTTATCTTTTTCAAACTGACGACGTCATATTACACGGCTTCGAAGCGCAAATTGCATGGCAAGCCAGCGACACGTTCAAAGCAACCTTATTCTCTGACTATGTTCGCGCACGCTTAAAAGACGGCGGCGATTTACCGCGCACTCCACCACTGCGTTTCGGCTCGCAGTTTAGCTATGAAGCCGCCCGCTTAAGCGCCCATCTCGATATCACTCGCTACCAAGAACAAGATCGTGTTTCTTCAGACGAAACAACGACCGGTGGCTACACCCTAGTTGATGCAAGTGTGTCTTATGACCTACCGGTAACTAATCAGGATATTGCTGTTTTCCTAAAAGGCAGCAATCTGACTGACACAGAAGCCAGAGTACACACCTCATTTTTAAAAGACATTGCACCACGCCCGGGACGCAGCATTTCAGTTGGCGTCAGAGGCAATTTCTAGTTCAAAAATCACTTACATAACAAGGAATATACAATGACAAACACACATAAATTTAATCTTCTCGCCGTGGCGATTGGCGCAATATTATTAACCGGTTGTGGTGACGCAGAAACAACGCTTATTGAAAAAGATCCAATTGAAGTTCCTGATGATGAGCATGATCATGACGACGACCACACGGATGACGAATACACCATTGATTCCATGGGCCGCTTAGCGGTTTTATCCGCTGATAGTAATGTAGCGAGTGTCTTCGATTTAGATGACAATGACCTATTAGATACCTTCACATTAATTCACACCTCAAACACCCTCACCTCATCAGCAGATTATCGCTTTGCTGTTATCGCCAGTCGTGCCCAAGACTATGTAGGCTTTATTGATGGCGGGATGTGGCGCGAAGATCACACTGCACATTTACATGATTACGAGCAAAGCCCTGCCATGAGTGACTTTGAAGTCACAGGCAGCAGCCCTACTCATATTTTAAGTCATGATGGTCAAATGGCCGTCTTCTTTGATGGCAATGCAGATGCAGGCACGCCAGCCTCAGTGAAGGTCGTCACCGACACGCAAATCAGCAGCCAAGCCGACCCACTACCCACTTTAAATTACACCATTAATATGCACGGTGTAGCTGAGCCTCGTGGTGAATATTTACTCGCCACCGTTCGCCGGGATGACACTGAAAATACTTCTGTAGCAAAAGTTTTGCCCGACCAAGTCGGTGTATATCACTTACATGACGATGTTTACGAGCAAGAGCAAGTATTGGATGTGTTATGTCCTGATTTGCACGGCGCAGCTCAAAACGAGGATTACGTGGTATTTGGTTGTACCGATGGCGTGCTGTCAGCCCATGAACATGATGATGCATACGAAGCGGAAAAAATAGCGAATATTGATTTGTTAGACGGCTTGCGTATAGGCACGTTATACGGTCACGAAGAAAGTGATTCTTTGATTGGTATTGCCTCTGGCCATGCAGCTGGAGAGGTTATTCTTATTAACGTTAACCCTGAACAAAGCATGATGGAAGCATTGTCATGGCAACCTGATAGCGACGCGTCACCCGTTTCTTATGCTTTTTCTCATGAAGGCAATGCGTTTTTGATACTCGACAGCCTAGGGTTTTTGAATGTACTGAGTGCTTATGAAGAAGATGGCATAGTGCGCTGGGAGCTGCGAGAAAGTGTAGATATCTCAGAGCAAGACGTATCCACCATGCCCGAAGGCATGTCGTTTAGTATGACTGTGGCGCAAAATGGTGATTACGTTTACATCGCAGATCCCATTGCGCAGCATGTACTGCAAATCGACCTCGAGACATTAGCCATTACAGATGACATCGAACTCGATTTTGCCCCACAAAGCGTTACTTGGCTGGGCATTGCTGAATCTGATCATGATCACGAATAAAAGCTGAGTAGGAAGTAAACTACAAAAGCAAAAAATGAAGATCGCCTCTATGGCGATCTTTTTAAATAACAAATGAACGGAAAATCCACTTTTTACGTAAAAATTTCGTCACTAGCTAAATGATTTAGTTACGCAATGGCGATTCAAGCATTTAAATATCTGAAAGAAATCAGTAAGCTATCTGAGTTGAAGTTGGTGTGAACCAACTTCAACTCAGAGTTTTCCTGTGATAGCTCAGTTTTTATAAAGTTAACTACATTGAAATTGACCGTGTATTGACGCTAACTTAATCGAGACGAGCCCAAAATGTCCTCCAAAAATATTGACCTAGTTAACTTGCGCCAAACGTTGTTTGCTTTGTTAAAGCCTGAACGTTCGTTTTTCGCCGTAGTCATCGCTTATAGCGTTGTCATTGGGCTGCTTACCTTAGCAGTACCTATTGCCGTACAAACACTGATTAATACTATCGCAAACATCGCCTCAACCCGTGCAGTGGCGACTCTCGCCATTGTTTTGTTTAGTACCTTGCTGCTTTCTGGCTGCTTTGCGGCGCTGCGCATGCGGGTTATGGAATATTACGAACGGCGTATTTATGCGCGCCTCGTCGCTGATCTAAGCCTGCGCACTATACTGGCCCCACATAGTTACTTTGAGGGCAACCAAAACACGTCAATTACCCACCGTTACTTCGACATCATGACATTACAAAAGAATGTCCCTAGCTTGATGGTTGACGGTATTGCCTTAATATTACAGATGATTGTAGGTTTTACCCTCGTCTCGTTTTATCACCCATTTTTACTGGCATTTAACCTGTGCGTGATATTGATCATGTATATCATTTGGCGACTTTGGTCGACCCAAGCAAAGATTACAGCAGTGCGCCTGTCTGAGTCGAAGTACTCTACGGCGAAATGGTTGAGTAACTTAGCATCGGCTAACGATTTTTTAAAATCGTCTTCTCAATTCGATTACGCAGGCAAGAAAACCGAACGCTACGTTTCAGAATACAATGACATCCACGCCAAACATTTTTCATTCACCTTTAAACAAGTTGTTATGTTTCTGGTGCTTTACGCACTGGCAAGCTCTGCTTTGCTTGGTTTGGGTGGTTGGCTGGTCATCGACGGGCAGTTATCTATTGGCCAACTTGTTGCGGCTGAATTGATTATGGCCGCGGTATTTTTAGGGCTTTCTAACTTCAGCCATTACCTAAAATTGTATTATGAGTTGTATGGCACAGCAGATAAAATCGGTGGCGTCATTAGCATGCCCCAAGAAGCATATGAGCAAACATCTAAACCTGCTCCTGTCGGCGGTTCACTGAATTTCAATAATGTCATTATTAAGCGCAAGGATGAGTCGTGCCTTATCAACAAAAACATCGCTCAGGGCAATAAATACTTTGTCACGACTCAGTCTAATTGGACCCAGCGCACCATAGTCAATTTACTCAAGCGTTACGAAACGCCTGCATCTGGCTGGATTAACCTTGATAACAACGACCTGTCTGATTACGACACCTACGATCTGCGCCAAGCCGTGTTTGTACTAGACCGCTCATTAATCATCGAATGCACCATCGAAGAGTACATTAAAATGTGCGCGCCGGATGTTTCTACCAATGAAATAAACGACACCCTTGAAAAAGTCGGTCTGACGGTGGTAATTAACGCACTTCCGCATAAGCTGAAAACCGCTATATCCGCGGTCGGAACGCCGTTACAGCCCCTTGAATTTATTTTGCTTAAGTTAGTAGTAGTGATGCTGTCCAAACCCAAAGTATTGGTCATTAATCAGCATTTTGATGCTATCCCGACCTCCAGACGTGAAAGAATATTAAGAGTCATTGAAGCCACCGACCTGACTGTATTGTATTTTTCAAATGCGCCGTCTAACGATTTTTTAGATGGCACTATTTCGCTACAAAGCAAAAAAGAGCCGCCACTCAGTTCCGCTCCACTTCAGGAGAACAGTCATGAGTAACGCGCATAACGACTTCATGGGGGAAATGAAAACCTTACAACGTTTAAAAGTGCCCAAAACTCACAAAACGATTATCTGGCTTGTGGTGACCTTAGTCGTTGCAGCCGTGCTGCTTTTAACATTTACGCCTTGGGTACAAACTGCCTATGGTACTGGCTCGGTTAACTCCCCCGACCCTTTGTACCGTATTCAGCCTATCTCGGCTTTACTCAATGGCCAGATTGAAACTTGGCACGTCAGAGAAGGCGATAATGTCGTTAAAGGCCAGCCTATCGTCACTTTGGTTGACGTAGATTCAGACAGGTTAGAAAAACTGCGCTCGCAACAAGTCGCAGCCAATCAACGTTATGTATCAAACAAACTTTCAGTGCAAAACGCACTGAGTAATCTTTCACGCCAGCGAAAGCTACTTCAGGAAGGGCTCGTATCGCAAAAGGAAGTTGAAGCAGTCGAAATAGCACTTGAAAAGCTAAAAGCCGAAGCATCAAAAACCGAAGAAGACCTAGATACTCTAAAAATGACACTGGCCCGTCAAGAAACCCGCACTAAATATGCACCAATGGATGGCACAGTCGTTAGGCTTCAATCTGGTGGAAGCGCAACTTACGTCACCGCCGGAAGTGTATTAGGCTGGTTTGTACCCGCCAATGTTGAGCGCCAAATCAGTATTAAAATCAATGGTCTTGATGCAGCACTGGCCACCAAAGGCAAAAAAGTCAGAATACAGTTCGAAGGCTGGCCAACGTTCCAATTCAGTGGTTGGCCTGGCATGTCAGTGGGCACATTTGAGGGTGTGGTGTCTTTCGTGGAGCCCGTCGCGGATCAATTCGGCTTATTCACCGTTTGGGTCGCCCCAGTCAACACCACTGTCCCTTGGCCCGATCATGAAAGTGCGCGTTTGGGGAGCCGCGTAAGAGCCTGGATACTGCTCGAAGAAGTGAGGTTGGGTTACGAGTTGTGGCGACAATTGAACAACTTCCCGCCGGTGCGCGTGCAAGAGACTCAAGAGGGCTCTGCCTGATGTACAAATCTCTGGCTTTTTTTGCAGCACTATTGTGCGTTTCAAATCCATCTAAAGCATTCAACTTGCACGAATATTTGACGCTTGTAGCCAATAACCACCCTGAAATATTGGCCATCGACGCGACTACTGGTCAATACGGTGCAGAGATCCAATACGCCGATGGAGCCTATGATGCCAAGCTGGATCACAACAGCTTCTCCCGGGTCACGGGGTATTACGATGGATTACAGGCTTCTCAAAAATTCTCGAAACCTCTTGAAGCCTATAACGCTGAGATATTCTCTGAGTACCGTATTTCCCATGGCGACTTTCCCGTTTATGAGCAAGAATACGCCACGTTATCCGGTGGCGAAGCATCTGTAGGCGTAAAACTATCGCTGTTACAAGGGCGAGACACAGACAAAAAGCGCACCGCTATGGCCAGTGCACGTCTCAAATATAAAATGTGGAATGAGGAAGCAAAACTTGCCCAAAGTGAGTTTTACTACGGGGCAATTTTAGCCTATCTCGACTGGATAGAGTCTATTAGCTATTTCAACAAAATACAGCAACTGGTTGAAGTCGGTATCAATAGGCAGGAAGGCATGAAAAGGCGCGTAGCAGAGGGGGATATTGCTGAAATTGAGCTGCTCGAATTTGAAACTCGTTTACTCGAGCGCCAATCAACCTTTCTCTCAGCAGAGCGAAACGTGCAGGCTAACATACAGAAACTGCGTTACTACATGCATAGCAATGCCTCATTTGATGATATCCAGAACGCCCCATCACACAATACAACAGGCAGCACAACAGGCATGGTATGGCCAAATGCTTTCAAGAGTGTCATCCACGGAGGCGTATCAACAAGCCATCCAGCTTTAGCGGCTAAAGCCTATGAAATGCAGGAGTTAAAACAAAAAATGCGCCTAGCTAAAGTTGCGCTTTTACCCAAGCTAGATGTAGAAGCTAAACTCGCACGGGACATAGGGTCAGGCCCCACGTCACTGCAAGACACTGAAGCTAAAATAGGGTTATATTTTTCAGTGCCTTTTGAACGCTCGCAAGCAAAAGCCAAAAAGAGCAGAACACAGTTCGAGATTAATGCTCTAGAGCAGAAAACCAATGCCTTACAAGGGTCTATTGAGGCCAAATTAAAAGAGCGCCTCATTAATCTCACCTACGCCAAGCGATTGCATGACATGCAGAAAAAACAGGTAGTGCTATCTCGTAAGCTTTTTGAGCAAGAACAGCGGCAGTTCGAATTCGGTTCAAGCGACTTTTTTATGCTTAATACTCGGGAAGTAGACGCGTTCCAGGCCGAGCTAAAAGCGATGACCGCGCGTATCAATGTATTTCGAGAAGAGCTTGCTATCATGAAATTAAACGCCCAGCTAAATCATCAGTTTATTCAAAATACACTACTTTCTAAATTTACTTTTAGCGAAAAATGACACCCTACTCATAATATTACAAATAGTCACACAACAAAGTAGGCAGGCCAAGTAAGAAGGAAAGTTACCTTACCTGTTTTTGCGCCTTTTAGTTAATGAATAGCGACTTCCTTTTCGCTGGCAAGCATACGGGCTGTCACCTCGCCAATCTTGACAACGCCGTCTATTTTCAACAGCTGTGTTGCCACCTCGGGTGATACTGATACCAGCAAGCCGCCGTTAGTTTGTGGGTCAAAGAGCAAATCAATAACTTGGCTGTATGCTTCTTTGCTTATATTACAGCGGCTTTTTAGTGGCAATAACTGAGGTAACAAACTTGAACCAATACCCGCCTGCGACAGCTCTAGCGCACCGGCTAAAATAGGCACTTTGCGGCTATCGATGTTTATTTGTAAATCTGAGCCTTCAACCATTTCCAAGCAGTGGCCCACTAATCCAAAACCACTAACGTCGGTTGCGCCGTGAACATGCAAAGCGCGCAGTGCCTTAAAAAAGGTACGGTTAGACGTCAATAAATGCGCCCAAAGTTGGTCAACTATTTCCGCATCTGCTTTGCCTTGCATGTCGGCTGCGAGAATAACACCTGAGCCCAGGGGCCGATTAAGTAACAAGCAATCACCGGGTTTAAGATTGTTCTTGGACCAAACGTTACTCTGCTCTCCATTTACCACTATGCCTACATGGGTTTCATTGCCTTGCGTGCTGTGGCCACCCACCAGCGTCGTTTCATGATGAATCAGAGACTCTGTTATACCGCTCATCAGCTGCTGAAAATCTCGTTTGCTCAAACGGGGATGAGCAAAGCAGATATTGGCCCAGACTTGGGCGCTAGTCGGCTGAATGCCCATGGCGTACAAATCATTAATCCCATGATGAGTCGTCACAATACCAAGACGGTAAAGATCGTCGGTAAATGCACGAAAGCCATCAATGCTCTGATATACACTATGTTCTTTGCGGTAAATAGCAACCGCTGCATCTTCAGTTTTAGCCAAATTAATGGCCAAGTTTGCTTGTTTATAAATGGGTAATGCTTGTAGCGAATCTTGCAACAATTGGGGACCCAGTTTGCTGCCACAGCCAGCGCAATGCATGGGTTCATTCATGTGGCTGTCCATTGTCGGTAAATGTTTTTGAAACAAATTCATAAAGGTTAAATCGATGTGGTTTTTCCAGCGCCATACCCATCCACCAGAAAAACTAATGCCCATTTTTTGCCCGGCCGCCGTGCGATTGCCAAGGGAAATGAGTGATAAAAAAGTTGTTTGCAATTTCGTGGGCGTGAAGTTGCTGAGACCAAAAGCCGCCCGTAAATTCTTGGTTAAAAAAGGGGCTGAGCGCACTGCATAAACGCCCGCTTTAGGGCGCGGCGAGAACGTCATGCTCGCCACATCGCCGGCAGCAAAAACATCAGTATGGGAGGTGCTTTGCAGATAGGCGTTTACTGCAATGAATCCCTGTTCATCCGTTGCCAGCCCGGCTTCTTTAGGCCATGTAGGTGCCGTCGCTGGGGTGCACCAAATCGACTTATCAATGGCAAGCGTTTGATTATCGTCCGCAACTAATTGATGTTGCTCTACTTTAACTACACGAAAATTATTCACCAAGGTCACGTTGAAGTACTTCAGCGCTTTACGGACACGATTTTGTACTCCCCTTTGATAACCTGCCAGCAAAGCTGAGCCTGACTGAACTAAAGACAATTGAATCGGTTTTTGTTGCTTTGCAAAACGATGCGCAATCGCCAACGCAATTTCAACACCCGCGGCACCAGCTCCCACAATCGCCCAGTGGGGCGTCTTACCTTGGTAGTCATGGGCCAGTAGATGCGCCCATGTGGCCGTCAGCTGACTTACCGGTTTCACCCCAACCGCAAATTCTTTGGCGCCGGGCAGAGTCAGGTTAGGCGTCGAACCAACATTAACTGAAACCTTGTCGTATTCAATATCAGGATGGTTATGTACTTGAATACGCTTACGTTCAACATCAAGGCCCGTAACACGGCCATGAATAAAACGGATATGCCCAGCTTGAGCGAGCTTATTCAGATCAATATGGGTTTGTGCTTGAGAATAATGCCCACTAATAAAACCCGGTAGCATGCCTGAGTATGGCGTAAGACGAGTGTCTGAAATGAGCGTGAGTCGTACGTTAGGAATGGGTTTCATGGCCAACATTCTGAGCACCAATGCATGGGTATGACCGCCGCCAATAAATACCAAATCTCGTTCGTTCAAGAAGCTTGCCTTATTAAAGTATGAAAACCGATTTTGTAACCGACCAAAAAATGCCAATAGGAATGAGCCTAATTTTCTATATAAAATGTTGTCAATCAAGGCATTAGACCGAACAAACCCACGTCCCTATTCAATAAAAATATGAGTACCCAAAGTGGTGACTCAACTGCCCGTAAAAGCGGCAAAGAAAGAGAATGACGACACAGGGCACACTTCATTGCTTTAAGCTGGTGTGCACTGCGTTAACCAATCAAGGATCTCTTGATGGCTACCTTCAAATACTTTGTGCTCGGCTTTTGCGGTCAATTGATACGCGTACATCGGGTCGTAATAATCACTCAGCAGCACGGCAATGATATCGTCAAACTTACTCCAACTGCCCTGATTTATCAGTTGTGTTACCGCGTGATCAAGTAACGTGGTGAGCTTTTTATAACGATCCCCCCCTAGGCGAGTTTTTATACGCGTCAAAGCGCCCCGGATAAAATCATCAAGGAACGCAATGGCCGCTTCGTCACCTTGACTAAGCCGTGATTGATAAGCATCTACGAAATAATCGTTACGAATTCGCTCGATACGCTCCTGTAACGGAGCTTTCAATAATACGAACTGTGCCTGCTTGCTCAGCGCTAAATACTCAGGCAACAACGCGATGCGGCCAATCATACGTGATTCATCTTCAAATAAGATCGGGGCATTGCCAAGGCTGGTGTGTTTTAGCCAGTTTATCGACCATGCATTTTCAAAATCAATTTGGCTTGGCTGTTTACTGCCAGTACTACCAAATGCGCTGCCACGATGATTGGCTAAGCCTTCAAAATCGATTGACTGGGGCCAATCATGAATAACGTCCGTTTTGCCTGTACCCGTAGCACCTGAAAGCAGCAGTATGTTTCCTTGAGCGATTCGTGCATGCAGTTGCGCCAGCAAAAACTGCCGCATCGCCTTGTAGCCCCCTTCGACAAACGACATATCTATGCCCGCTTCCGCTAGCCACCTTTGGGTCACTCGGGACCGAAGGCCACCACGAAAGCAATACAAAAGCCCATTGGGGTTTTGTGTATGAAATGACTGCCACGCGTGAATGCGCTGCTCTTTCACGGCGCCCTTTACCAAGCTGTGACCTAACGCCAAAGCCGCCTCATGGCCTTGTTTCTTGTAACAGGTGCCCACGGCTGCACGCTCACTATCGTTCATCAGCGGGTGATTTACAGCATACGGAAAAGCACCTTTGTTAAATTCAATCGGCGCTCTGACATCCATCATCGGAATGTCGTTTAAAAATAAGCTTCTATAGTCAGCATTGGATTGCAAGCTTAGGCCTTCATCGTGTGATCCGAAGGCCTAGCTTATCAGGATTGTACCCAGGTGCATGCTCCTAACTAGCGATCGCCAGCTAAAACCCATAGTCGGCAAGTTTTATTACGCACCCTTGATTTGAGTAAAAAGGCCTCCAAGTCTTATGCTAGAACATTAAGAATGTGATGGTGCTTGTGTAACCTGAGTTTTACTCCCCCACCTCACAACATGATTAAACGATGACAGATAGAAGGACAAAAAATGATTGCAGATCAAAAAGTGGTATCACTAAACTACACAGTGAAAGACGCTGAAGGCGAGCTTATAGACAGCTCAGAAAATGCTGCACCATTGGTGTATTTACACGGCCAAAAAAATATTATTCCCGGTTTGGAAAACGCCCTTGTCGGCAAAGCCCCTGGCGATGAATTTAAAGTCACCGTAGGACCGGAAGATGGTTACGGTGAATACAACGAAGAAATATTACAAGTTGTGCCTCGTGAAGCCTTTAAAGGTGTTGAGAGCATAGAAAAAGGTATGGTTTTTAGCGCGGAAGGCCAAAATGGCCCCGTTCAATTGCGAGTTGCAGGCATTGAAGGTGATGACATCACAGTCGATCCCAATCACCCGCTGGCAGGAAAAACGCTTACTTTTTCAGGCTCGGTGATTGAGGTTAGAGAAGCCACTGAAGAAGAACTTGCCCATGGCCATGTCCATGGCGAAGGTGGGCATCAACACTAAAAAGCGCGCCATATACCAGTGAAGGGGCACAAGTGAACATCATTCTGATGCACTTTGCCCCTTTTTCATTCGCCATTCACCATTCACCCCAAAGTTAAGTAGAAACGCATACATCCATAGGGGAAGTGAGCTTGTTGTTGCGACTTATCCTTTCGTTACTCCCCCACTTTAAATACGCTAAAACTAGCAACAATATAGCTAAGCCGAATCCCCAAAATGAGACATGGGACCCATTGTTGTTGTCCGTTATGAGATCGTTGTTACAAATAGTCGCTAGTAAAATTCACTTGAAAAGCGCACACTTATCAAGCTATTTACCTACTCCCCCTTCTCAACGCGAGTCAAAATGCCCCATAAGCCCAAAAAAAAATGCTGTGATCACGGCGGTAAACGCAGTGGTTGTGGTCGTAAACCCGGCGTCAAAACCCAGCCCATTCGACTACCTGCATGGTTACTCGAACAACTGAGTGAAATAGGAGACCCAAGACAGCTAATTATTGACGCTTGTCTTGTTCAGCATCCATCTATTTGTAATAAAGGCTTTCAGCGCGATGACTAAATCGAAATTTATCATGCACTATTTACTGTTAAACAAATTTTCTTATTTGTTGGCGATTGTGTGTATTTTTATCGTGAATTACTTGCAAGTAGAAATTCCCCGCTACATCCAACTGGCGGTTGATTTACTGAATCAGTCAACGCTTGAGTCCAAAGCGGGATTGGTTGAAAACGTAGAGTGGGTAATTGCGTTATCCGTGGTCATGGTGGTTGTCCGTATACTGTCCCGCATGTACGCATTAAACCCCGGGCGAATTACGGAAGCGGCATTAAAGAATGATGTTTTTCATCGTTTGAACCGCCTGCCTTCAACTTTTCACGATAAATTTGCCTCCGGTAAACTGATATCCATTATTAATAACGACCTCAATGGTATTCGTCTGTTTTATGGAATTGGATTTTTACAGCTGTTTAATATTTTGTTTGCCCTGTCGCTTACACCGATTTGGATGTGGAAAATATCACCGGAATTAACTCTGTACTCAGTGATCCCCATTGCCATTGCCGCTATTATTTTCCGCATTGGTTTTAGAAAATTACGTGCCTTGCATGCTGAGCGTTTAAACCGTTTACAAGATTTGTCCGAGCAATTGATGAACTACTTATCAGGCATCGATTTAATTAAAAATCAGCAAATGGGTGACTGGGTCACAAATGAAGTGAATAAGGTCAATCGCCGACTCTACGATTGCACCATGCAAATAGCCAAAATTCAAACCATCTACATGCCGATTCTAGATTATGCCAACCATTTCATGAAGGTACTGATTTTGGGATTGGGTGGTTATTACCTTTTACAGGCCAAGCTGACAATTGGCGAAATTACCGCCTTTTTGTCTTACTCGGTTCTTTTGGCACTTCCATTGATGCACTTAGGACGAATTGTCACTGTGTATCAAATGGGCATGATAAGCATTGACAGTGTGCAGAATATTCTCAATAACGCCGTGCCAAGCACAGATATGTTGAGAATGGACGACAATGAAAAATCCGCTTTGCGCCGCTCAACGCTCTTGGTACAAAATCTCAGTTACGGCTATCCAAACGCCAAAGACAAGCAATCGCAGATGGTGCTCAAAGATCTCAGTTTCTCCATTGAACCAGGGGAAAAAGTTGGCGTTTTAGGCAGCATAGGTGCGGGTAAAAGTACCTTGGTGAATTGTTTGAATCATCATTTGTCTCTCGACCCTGGGCAGATTTTTTGGGGGGACAAAGATATTACTCAAGTATCGCGTCAGGATTGGCGCAGCTATGTTCGCACTATAACCCAAGACCCTTTTTTGTTTTCCGCTACAATTTCTGAAAATGTTAAGTTTGGCGCCAAACGAAAAAACCAAGACGTCGATGAACTCGACGTAGCCCAAGTGCTTGAACTTAGTCAGCTACAAGAAGATGTACAGCGTTTTGGCGCTCGGGATCAAACGCTGGTAGGTGAAAAAGGTATCATGTTATCCGGAGGTCAAAAACAACGACTGAGTATTGCCCGGGCGCTGTTGACACCCAGTGACCTCATTATTATGGACAACGTATTATCAGCGGTGGATTACGAAACCGAGCGAACCATTCTAAAAGGAGTATTCAATCGCATTCAGGAGCAAAGTTTATTGGTGGTATCTCACCGAGTCAGCGCGCTGGAATACATGGATAAAATTCTGGTATTAGAACAAGGTGAAATCATCGCCCGTGGCACCCACGCCGAACTGCTTGAATCGTCAAGCTATTACCGTCAAACCTGGGAATTACAGCAACATGAGTCAGAGGCCAGCGCATGATTAAATCTTTGGATCTCGCCTACCTCAAGCATTTTTATCACTTCGCTTCGCGTTACAAGAAGAGCGCTGTGATTGGGTTGTTGATGATGCCCATATCAGTAGCCGCCAACTTGTTGTTTCCTTGGCTGGTTATTCAAGTGATTGACAAACACCTCACGCCGGGGAAATACACTGGCTTGATGACCCTGATTGCCGTCATGCTCGTGGTCTTAATTGTCAATTATATTGCCGATGCCGTTTACACTTATTGCTTGCGTAAAACCGGACAGAAAGCCGTTTTCGATATACGAATGGCCCTGTTTGCACGTATTTTGAAACTGCCCCGAACCTATTTTGACAAAACTCCCACTGGGGTCACCCTATCGCGCCTAACCAGTGACCTTGAAGCCATAGGTGAATCCTTCGTACTGGGCGTATTGAGTTTGCTCAAAGACTCTATTAACACCTTGGCAGTATTGATCTTTATGTTTTTCATTAACTGGCAATTAGCCTTGTTAGTCTTACTGGTATTTCCTCCGGTGTTAATGCTGACCCAGTATGTGCGTAATCGCCTGCGTGAAATGTTTGCCATTACCCGCTCGTCTTTAGCTAAAGGCACCGGCTTTTTACAAGAATGTTTGCTCGGGGTGAAAACCGTGCAACTGTATGGTGCCGAAGAAGAAGTAGAAGCCAAGTATCACGGTTACACAGAAGATTTTCTGCGGGCACAATTAAAAACCAATAAATACGATGCCACTCTGTTTTCGGTCATCTCGGGCATCACAACCATCACCATTGGGCTAATTATTTGGTATGGCTCAGGTAAAGTTTTGGCCGGCGCAGTGAGCCTTGGGGTACTTATCGCCTTCATTAACACCTTGGAAAAAGTGTTTGTGCCACTACGCGATTTCACCTCACAGATAGCCGCCATTCAGCGTTCTTTTGCTGCCTTTGAGCACATAGAAGAGCTTTTTGTGCAAGAACTCGAAGAAGAAGGTAAAACGCTTTTACCCGCTGAATCCCTGAAAGACAAACTTGCTAACTTCGACTCGCTCGAATTCAAAAATGTACGTTTTCGTTACAACAACACAGGTCCCTATATTTTGCATGATGTGTCGTTTACGCTAAACAAGGGCGAGCAATTAGCGTTAGTTGGCACAACAGGCTCCGGCAAGTCGACAATCATACGCATCATGAATAAAGCCTACATGGATTACGAAGGCAGCATTTTGCTCAACGGCATTGAGCTGTCGAGTATTCCTAAAGCGTCAATGCTTCATTTATTCTCCCTGATGCAGCAGGACGTGTTTCTGTTTGAGGAAAACATCCATTTTAATATTTCCCTTGGCGCCGCACAAATCAGCGACGAAGCCGTGGTCGACGCCGCACAATATGTCTATGCCCATGACTTCATTTTAGGTTTACCGGGTCAGTATCAGTTCGAGCTGAAAAAGAGTGGCAGTAATATGTCAGCAGGCCAAGCTCAGCTTATCTCGTTTGCTCGGGCCGTGGCCCAAGGTGGCCAAGTTATGATGTTGGACGAGGCCACTAGCTCAGTGGATTCCATTACCGAAAATCTGATCCAAAAAGCCATTGCTCGCCTGTTTGCAGAAAAGACCGTTATCGCCATTGCGCACCGCCTGAGCACCATTCGTCATTCCGATCAAATATTGGTGCTAAACCAAGGCAAGATTGTGGAACAAGGCAGGCACGAAGACTTACTCGCCATGAACGGTGTGTATTCCAGCTTGCTTACAGATGATGACAATATTGAAGATGACGAGGGCGCATTATTGCCCGAACCTGCTTGATTTTTGACGAGTCTTTGCGAGGGCTTGTCCTCCTCGCTTTTGGTCGTGTTTGTTCAGGCAGAGATGGATAGCCCTAGGCGATAGCCATTATGCTCTGCTTCGCGCTGCAGAATACCACGACATCTAGGTTAAATATTGACACGTATAGGTACTTCACGTCATTGATGTTAGGTTAATGAAGAAGCTAATCCTTAAGTCATCAAGAATTATTTGGAGTCACGCATGAATGCCAATGTTGAATCAAATATAAAGCCCGACTACGACCGCCCTATCAAAGATATTGCCCTTTACGTAACAGATTACGTGATTGAAAATGACCACCTGTATGACACCGCCCGCTACTGCTTAATGGATACACTGGGGTGCGGTTTTTTGGCACTGAAATACCCGGAATGCGCTAAACATTTAGGGCCCATAGTACCCGGAACCATAGTGCCTAATGGGGCTCGCGTTCCCGGCACGCAATTTGTGATGGATCCCATAAAAGCTGCGTTTGATATAGGTTGTATCATTCGATGGTTAGATTTTAATGATACTTGGTTAGCCGCCGAATGGGGCCATCCCTCTGACAATATGGGAGGCATTTTAGCGGTAGCGGATTATGTTTCCCGTCAACGAATAGCAAACGGTTATAATCCATTAAGCATGAAAGACGTGCTGACCGCTATGATCAAAGCCCATGAAATCCAAGGAGTACTGGCCCTAGACAACAGTTTCAACCGAGTAGGCTTGGATCACGTCATTTTAGTTAAAATTGCTTCGACCGCGGTAGTGACCCAAATGTTAGGCGGAACATATGAAGATATTATGGATGCGCTTTCCCAAGCTTTAGTCGATGGGCAAAGTTTGCGAACTTATCGGCATACGCCTAACGCGGGTTCGCGAAAGTCATGGGCAGCCGGCGATGCCACTAGTCGTGCGGTGCGATTAGCGATGATCACTATGTCTGGTGAAATGGGTTATCCAAGTGTATTAAGCGCAAAAACTTGGGGGTTTTATGAGGTATTGTTCACCAGCAAAGCATTTACGTTGCAACGGCCCTATGGCGAATATGTCATGGATAACGTGTTGTTTAAAATTTCCTTTCCGGCAGAGTTTCATGCTCAGACCGCAGTAGAGTGTGCCGTTAAACTGCATACACAAGCGATTAATCGCTTAGTCGACATTGAACGCATTGAATTAACAACACACGAATCCGCCATTCGTATTATCAGCAAACAAGGTGTGTTGCATAATCCCGCTGATCGCGATCACTGTTTACAATATATGGTGGCCATAGGATTGCTGTTTGGCGTGTTAAATGCCGATCACTATGAAGATGACGTCGCTTCTGATAAACGTATTGATACCCTAAGAGAAAAAATGCGCGTTACTGAAGACAAACGATATTCGCAGGAATATCTCGATCCTAACAAGCGTAGCATTGCCAATGCAGTTCAAATCTTTTTTAACGACGGTAGCAGTACTGAAAAGGTCGAAGTGGAATATCCACTCGGGCATAAATTTCGTAGAGATGAAGGGATCCCATCACTGCAAGCCAAATTTGCGCGCAATGTTAAAACTCGTTTTCCTAATAAACATGCAATGACAATCGTAAGCCTCTGTAATAACAAAGCAAAATTAGAGAAGTTAGCGGTTAATGAGTTTATGGATTTATTGGTTATTTGATAACGCTGGTTATACCCGTGCGACATTCACCTTAGGGAGCAAGTGCTGGGTATCAGCCCCAGCACATACGATTATTAGGCCATAACCTATGATGCCAGCGCCTTACTGTGAATGTGTTGTTTATCACGAACCCTGAAGGCAAATACAATGAACAAGCTGGCAACTAAACTGCCTAACACATTAGGCTCCGCGACCTCTATCGCCATCGGCAGGGGCCCAGATCCAAAACCAGAGTCTTGCGCATTAGCAATGCCATAGGAACCACCAGGCCCCACGGGCGCTTGGGTAGTTTGCCAGAAAAAGGTGATTTTTTCGTTTGAGCCCCAGTTGCTAGAATCTGTTACCCAGCGCAATATACCCGTATCAGATATCTCTATATCAAAATTAACCTGTGCAGTAGCCGCCTCAGTGAAACTGTAGCCTGCAACACCGTTGAATCCACTGGCAGAAAAGCCCAAGCTAAAATCACTTATGTTGTCAAAGGGAATAACCTCATCAGGATTTGGAAAAGGCCCATCATTTAACAAATCGATACCAGGGATAACTTCATGAACATAGGTGTAAATCGTACCGAGAGCGTTATCTCCAGGCGAGCATACCGCAGCGCCAGGGGGGCAACTGACACTGCTGGCGAGATCACCTATCGCCTGGCCGGCAGAGTTGACTAACGATGTTTCGACTTCAGGACCCACAGGACCCGCTATTTTAGCCCCTAATGACAAGCCGTCGAAATCGCTTGAAACAATCGGTAGGGCATAAGTGTTGAAAGATAGTAGCAAAAGCACAATAGTGAGACGCATTCGTTGAATCGTTATGTCATTCATATTTTTACCTTCCGGAGGCTGAATAAGATAGGCAGAGACTATTTAGCTTAGTCAGTAATCAAGGATAATAAATCACACTTCCCCCTAACTAACCATAAGACATTTTTCACTGCCAGATGGGTGTTACCAAGCATTCACCATAATCCCCGCCGAGTATAAAAACAACCATAGCCTGTAATTGAAAGGTATAATTTGAACAGGGAACTACCAATAAAAGGCTTATTAAGCGTAACCCTTATTACGCCTGCAGAATTTGATAATGCCGCTTTGGGCATTTTTCAAATCGAATTTACGCAATAACCGACGCGCAATGAAATTGCTTACTTTAATCAGCCCAAGTTTCAGAGGTTTTTCTGTCCTGTAGAGTAAGGATGAATTGCAAAATGACGGCATAGATATCGCCGTTAGTAAACATGGCAGCTTATAAAAATACACTTCCAACGCGCTAATATTCATTCATGATGGTCGCGACAATTGTTATTCATCCACAGTATATACTTTCCCATTTTGATTGGCCTTTCAAAGTAAGTAGAGTTAACGGAAGATAGTTATAAGTCTATGGCTTCTGGGCTTACGTCTGCATGCTTAGAACCCATATTTTGAGGCTTTTTTACTGTACTTAATACACAAATAACGGTGATGACAACTTGCCGTTTTTTTCTACAGTTTGATAGAGAGGGGTATTCACATGTCTACTTATACAAAAAATTCACTTTCCCAGATAAGTAAAGCGCTGGCCATTTCACTGTCATTGAGTTTAAGCCTGCCCGTGCTTGCTGAAACGCCAAGCCCTGCCAGTAAACAATTAGCAGCGCGAAGTGCTGAATTTAATCAGGAACTGATCAAAGTAAACGAGCAGGTTTATACCGCGGTAGGCTACGGCGTTTCGCCTATCAGCATGATCATCGGCGATGATGGAATTGTGATTATTGATACCGGTATTAGCCCTGAAGAAAGCAAAAAAGTACGGCAATTGTTCGCAACGATTACCCCTAAACCGGTGAAAGCCATTATATTTACCCATGGTCATGGCGATCACACTACGGGCGCCATTGCTTTTAAAGATAATGATGACGTACAAGTATGGGCACGTGAAGGATTTGGACACGAAGGTAATTTTGCCAACGACGCAGGGTTAACGATTCAACGTAAGCGCGGCGCAGCACAAGGGGGATTCTTATTATCACCCGACGAGCGCATCAACAACGGTATAGCCAAAGCATACTGGCCGTCAAAAGGTGGCGACGCCTTTGGTGCTGACACAAAAGTAAAGATAACCAATACGTTTAATACCCAGATCCACGTATTGAAGGTAGCCGGTCTGGAATTGTCACTTGTTGCCGCACCTGGAGAAACCGATGATGAGATGTTCATTTGGTATCCACAAACGCAAACCTTGTTTGCTGGCGACAATTTTTACAAATCTTGGCCTAATCTTTACCCAATCCGTGGTGCTGCGTATCGAGATGTGCGTTTATGGGCGAAGTCGGTCGACAAAATGGTGAAATATAAGCCGACTTATTTGGTCGGTGGGCATACTCGTCCTATTAGCGGTCAAGCCGAAGTCATCGACGTACTGACCAATTATCGGGATGCTATTCAATTTTTATTCGATAAAACTATTGAAGGCATGAATAAAGGCATGACCCCGAATCAACTTGTGGAATATGTAAAGTTACCCGAAAAATTCCAAAAATTAGATTACTTGCAGCCCTATTACGGCCACCCAGAATGGGCCATTCGCTCTATCTTTAATGGCTATTTAGGCTGGTATGACGGCAACCCAACCAATCTATTTCCGTTGAGTGATAAAGAAGAAGCACAAAAAATCGCGGCTTTAGCCGGTGGCGCAGACGAACTCATGAAACAAGCGCAAAGCGCTTTAAACGACAACCCCCAATGGACAGCGCAGTTATGTGACTACCTATTGGCAATGGATGATTCGAATAAAGCCGCCATGTTACTCAAAGCAAAATCGATGCGCTTACTGGCAAAGGATTTACTCAATGGCACCGGTAGAAATTACTATTTTACCGTTGCCAAATTATTGGAAAAGAAAGCAGGACTATAAGATTAATAGGTTGACGCATATTTAACGGTTGATAAGTGTTATCAACCGTTACTATCAGGTGCGCAAAAGTAAATGCACTTCTGGTACATCTTGGAAGAGCCACTAGCGCTTTGGCGAGCGCGGATAGAAATCATAAACATATTAAGAAGAACGAAACATTTGAGCAGTTTCGTCAACTCATCGAACATCATTATATCGAACATTGGTCAGTGAGCGACTACGCTAGTCAAATCGGCATGACGGAAAGTAAGCTTTATGTACTTTGTAAGAAAATGACAGACCAGACGCCGTCCAAAATTATCCAACAACGGTTACTAATTGAAGCAAAACGTAACTTGGTTTACACCATCAAGCCGATCAATGTCATCGCGTACGAACTTGGCTTTCAGGATCCAGCCTATTTTTCACGTTTTTTCAATCAGCAAACAGGTATTTCAGCGCGGGATTTTCGCCGCCGTCATCAAGTCTAATGATCACTTACACTCAGGAATACAAATGACTTCGAACACAATAGGTATAAACATTCATTAGGGAGAATAAAAATTCGCTAACAACAATGTTGTTATCAGCTGGCCAGAAACGCATCTAATTTAGGTTTGACCAATAGGGTCATCAAAGGCGAGAGGACCAAAGCAACGGGCAATACCATTAAATAGCTGGCTAAAAACGCGTTACCGAAGCGCTGCATATCCCCAATCCCTATATTACTGTAAGTGGTGCTTAGCGCCATAATGGCTTCCATTATGATTGCCATTCCCAGACCAAATATCAGATTTTTGTTTAATGTAGAAAAGCCAGTAAAAAATGCAGCCACTAACTTATTCATGACCCACATCACCCCTACGCCAAGGGGGAAAAGTACACACACAGCCTGCACAAACGACCAAGCCCATTGGTGAACGAACGTATCGCTTAAGCCAATGTTCGAATAGGTCAAAATCCCAGTAAATAAGCCACCCAATAGGGTGACCATAGTAATGACGAGCAAGACTTTTTTTACTGTATTGTGCATAACGTTCACCAAACAAATTAATTTGAATATGTAAACCCTAAGACTATCAATTTAGTTGATGATGTCAACCAAATTGATATAGCCTATCCCAGAACGGTTACACCACGCCTTGCTCGATCATTGCATCGGCTACCCGGCGAAAGCCCGCGATATTAGCGCCTAAGACTAGATTACCATCTTGGCCAAACTCTTTAGCGGTATCACTGGCACTGATGAAGATGTTTTTCATGATCTGCTTGAGGCGCAGATCGACTTGCTCAAACGTCCAGGTTTGCATACTCGCATTTTGCGCCATTTCCAGTTGGCTGGTCGCCACGCCACCAGCATTGGCCGCCTTGCCCGGACCATAGGCAATACCTGCGGCCAAAAATGCATCAACGGCTTCATGGGTAGTGGGCATGTTTGCTCCTTCGCTGACCAATTGACACCCGTTAGCTAACAACGCCTGAGCATCACCCAGCGTCAGTTCGTTTTGAGTTGCACAAGGGAAAGCCGCATCTGCTACATAACGCCATACTGCATGGCCGTCTTTGGGATAATCTGCAACTGGGGTATGTATCGCATCAGGATAGATATCAAGATATTCATCTAAGCCACAGCGCTGCTCTTCTTTAAGACGTTTGATCAAACGAAGGTCAATGCCACCTTCATGATAAAGCGTACCAGTTGAGTCGCTGCAACTAATGGGTGTGGCGCCCAATTGATAGAGTTTTTCCATAGCGTATATCGCTACATTGCCCGCACCTGATACCAGACAACGTTTGCCTTGCAAGTTATCGCCTCTTTCATCAAGCATATATTCAGCAAAATAGACCGTGCCATAGCCAGTTGCTTCTTTACGCACTAACGAGCCGCCCCACAGTAAACTCTTACCCGTTAAGACCCCTTCGTAACGACCGGTTAGGCGCTTGTATTGGCCAAACATATAACCAATTTCCCGAGCTCCGACACCAATATCGCCAGCGGGAACATCACAGTTTGGCCCTATATGTCGATACAACTCGCTCATAAATGATTGACAAAAACGCATTATTTCGCTGTCAGAGCGACCTTTAGGATTGAAGTTGGCCCCGCCCTTCCCACCGCCAATCGGTAGCCCGGTTAACGCATTTTTAAAGATTTGCTCAAAACCAAGAAATTTCACGATCCCCGCGTTTACTGAAGGATGAAACCTCAAGCCGCCTTTGTACGGACCAAGAGCTGAGTTAAACTCAACCCGATAACCTTTATTGACTTGGATATTTCCATTATCGTCGACCCAAGGAACACGAAACATAATCTGCCGCTCGGGCTCAACAATACGCTGAATGATCGCTTGTTGTTGGTAGCGACTGTTCGTTTCTAATAGCGGCTCGAGTGAACTCAGTACTTCTTCAACGGCTTGATAAAACTCGGTCTGCGCCGGACTACTGCACTTTAAATCCGCTATTGTCTTTTGAATATATGTCATCAATTACTACCCTATTTTTTATCGCTTACGTCAGTGTGATTAGCGTTTATTACTGCTCACATCGATGATTTCTACAGACTGCTGACCGCGCTGAGTCTGCCATTTAATGCTCTGCCCCGTGCTCAAGCCAATTAACGCCGAACCAATGGGAGCAAACACCGAAATACTGTCTTCGAATTTGATGGTGTCAGCTGGCAAACATAAAGTTTTAGTAAACGTTCGCTGGGTATCCAATATTTTAAATGTTACCTGGCTACCAATCGCGACGACGTTTTCAGGTAAGTCCTTACAGGCAACAATTGTCGCTCGGTCTAGCTCATTCTCAATTGCGCGTATAACGTCACTAGGTAATTTGGAACGCTCAAGTTGAAACTCTAATTCGGCTAGATCAGCGGTTGAAATAATGATGTCTGGTTGTGTTTCCATAATCTCTTCCTCGCGTTTGTGTATAAAAAAAAAGGGGCTCTATTGAGCCCCTCACATTAACTGGCTACTTTTGCTTATCTTTACGCTTACGACGCTTTTCTTTTAACGTACTTTGCGGCTTTTTTTTGTCTTTATCTGTACTCATGAGCTTATTTTCCTCTAAAAAAATTCAATACGTTTACCTGCATTAATACCTTTTCAAAGATTGATTACTCCAAGGTCTGACCCTCCATTTATCACGTGAGTGTTATAAAACTATTGCGACAAATTCGTTGCGCTGTAATTAACTTTGAGCAGCTTAAATTTAAGCTCTCCCTGAGCAGCATTAACCCTAGCCACGTCCCCTCTACGCAGCCCAATTAAGGTCGAACCTATTATTGAAGTGAACGACACGATGCCCTGCTCAGGGCAAGCTTTTTGATCTTTTACGATATGTAATATCAAGCGCTCTTTGGTCGCCACGTTACGCAGCACCACAGTGCTACCAATGCGCACGCGATTCTGTAAACGTGATGACTGACGGTCTGAAAATTCCAATTGATTAAGTAACAAACACAATGCAATCGGATCCAACAGAATGCGGTGACCAGCGTCTTGAAGCATAGAGTTGGGTGGGCAAATTAAGGTTTTGCAAAACCTGAAAATACGCATAAGCACGGCTATATCTCCAACCGGACTGATTACTAAAATAAATGAAAAAGCAGGGGATATTCGCCGAGCGTAAGGACTACGCTCGGCTTAATTTGGTAAGGTGAGTAAGTTACTCTTTATGTCGTTGATGGTGCTATTTATGAACATGATTCCCTCAAAGTATGGTATCGATAATAGCGCGCAAAAAAATAAATACAAGATGAAAAGCAAAGTGTATTTTTATCCCCGAAAAATACGCGTTTTGCAGATAGACAACAAAACCAGCCCGCTCAATGACTGCCATGATTCAGGTAAAATTCGTGCCAATCCCCATCGACGCGAGTGAAACGTCCCTTAATGGAGAAACGGGGTAAATATCGACTGCATTAACAATGCATTCGAGGCCAATGGCCACACTAAGAATAAATTCCTACGTAAGTATAACGACTTAAGCTTGCTGCTTTTTACCAGATGGGTCATGTTAATTAACGGATAATGTCTTTGATCACTTGCTCAACGACTTTGTACTGGGTGGATTCAGCGAAGCCAATGGAAAATGTTTGTACTGTGTTTAGGTATTTGTCTTTATTGCTACGACCAAAACCTAAAACGGTCATGTAGGGTCTGCTAGCGTAATCATCTGGGTGGTTGTCATCTTCATGATGTAATAAATAAAACATTCGCGGGGCTTTTTCATCACCAAAGGCATACCATTCCGGGCTAGGTAAATCGCCACTAAACCCTTCATTGATAGGATGGCGCTTGGTATCGGCTGAATTAAACCAAAAGTCACTTTCATCCATTTCGCCTCCGGGTACACCTTCATATTGCACCCAGTAATGGAAGCCCTCACTGACTTGCGACATAGTGAAGTCGCATCGCTCAGGGTAGAAGTCCCATTGTCCCTGCCACTGACCATTGCCAGAGGTGAATATGATTTGCACATGCTGAGGCGTTTCAACTGTGATTTGGGACACAGACTGGTCTGTACCGGCGTTCATAGCGTGGAAATAGCTGCCGTCTTGTTTATGTATCGCATTGGGGAAACCACGGTACTCGCCCTTCCAACCTGAGCCTTTGCTATCGTTAAATCCTATCCAATCAATCCCGTCCGCATCCAGCATACTGGATAACCCGCCCCCTTCTTTTTCAAGATAAAAAGTAGCGTTTGAAATACTGATCACGTAGGCGGAAGCGCCGCCAGCTGACACATCAATTCCATGACTTAACGACACTTGCTTAACCTCAGGTAGCGAATTGCAACCTGTGCTTAACAGGGCACAGCAAAATATCATAAGAGAAGCGGATATGTTCGAGCGGGAAATATATGGGACTATCTTTGAAGCGATGTTTTTTAAAAACATATGGTTTATTCACCTATTTTACGCACAAAAAAAGATGAGCCAGTATGCCACTGGTCCATCTTTCAAATTGACTTGATAACTAACAATTACGCTTACCTAAAAGACTAGGCATTGCTTGTTTGACACTTAGATTTGGGTTTAGCGCTGTTTTTCAGTAAATAGCCCATGGCTAATATAGCCAGTGCGCATAATCCAAATACCAATCGTCCCCACATTGGGTTGGGTATCAACATCATGACAAATACCCCAGACCCCATAAATATCACCATAGAGCCTAACTTATCCCGCTGCTGCCGGTCGTACTCATCTTGTTCGAAGTCGGCAATAACAGGCGTTTCGAAATCAGTAAAGAAACGGTCGGTTTCCTGCTTATGTTCATCCCGCTCTTCTTGATAGAAAAAGGTAGTCGAACAGAAGAATCCTGCGGTAATGATTAGGTGCGCACCTATGGTGATCATTAAGTTCATGTCTATTGATTCACGGCGCGTCAGAACTTGCTCTAGACCAATCCAATTGGCGAACACCTCGGGCGTTAAAATATTTGCCGTACACCAAGAGACAACCATGCCAATAATCACAGTAACCCAAGGCGCCCATTGAGGCGTCTTTCTAATAAACAAACCAAAAATCAGCGGCACGAGTAACGGTACTTGAACCATAACCGATACACTCATCATCAATTCAAATAAGCTTAACTCCTTCAACGACTTAAAGAACAAGGCCACCACAATAACCAAGATGCCGCTAATAAAACTCACATAGCGGCTCACTGTTAACAAGTGTTCGTCAGTGACTTTTTTGTTCTTTTTAAGCAGTAGTGGTTGGTAAATGCTTCTGACAAAAATACCGGCATTTTTATTCAGCGCGGAGTCCATTGATGACATGGTCGCTGCGAACAATCCCGCCAAAAGTAAGCCTACCGTACCAATGGGCATGGCATTTCGCGTGAAGACCAAGTACACAGCATCCGCCGCTTTGTTGCCTAATTCTGGATAAGCAGCGGCCGCGTCAGGATATAAAATGGCTGACGCCCACGGCGGAATAAACCACACTATACTGCCCACGCCCATCAGCACCATGGCCAGCAATGCTGCTTTTCGCGCGTTGTCTGAATCTTTTGCGTTCAGAAAGCGAAATGCATCATGCATATTCATTATGGTGATCATTTGCTTAGCTAAAAAGAAGACAAACGTGCCCACTAAAATGAGCCCATAGTTCATGTCAGGGCCCATAATGAAATCAGTTGGGAAGTTATTCACCAACTCAACGGGTCCGCCCACCATCACCAAAGCAACAATGGCACAGGCAATTGAAATAACCGCCACAACCAAGGTTTGCACAAAGTCTGACGCCACCACGCCCCATGCCCCAGATAGTACAGAAACGAAGACCACGGTTAGCCCAGTCACAATAATTGTTAAGGTAATGTCGGCTTCAAAAACAGCACTGGCAAACACACCCAGTGCGTTTAACCAAACGCCAGCGTTAATAAAACTAAAAACAATCAAGGCCCATGAGAAGAACTGTTCATTTTGGTGACCAAAACGCCGCTTGATACCTTCGGTTGGTGTATCCACTCGCATCTGTCTAAAACGAGCAGAGAAGTAGGCCCAGCCGCAGAAATAGGCGAAGGTATTGGCAAAAAAGACCAAACTAATGGCAAAACCGTCAGTAAATGCCTTACCCGCAGCGCCAGTGAATGTCCAAGCCGAGAACTGCGCCATAAACGCCGTTGATCCGACCATCCACCACAACATGCGACCACCGCCTCTGAAGTAGTCGCTGGTCGAGTTTTTTGCCATATCTTTGAAGGCGAAACCTATGCCCACAATGAGGATAAAATAACCAATTATGACCAGATATTCATAAAACATGGGCGTACCTTTTATTGCAGATGACTAACGTCAACCCAATTATCATTTTTACGAATAAGATCAATTAGTTGTTGATACTGGCTACCTTCTTTGAAGGTTTGATATGGGGCAACATTTTCGCCCTTAATATCATTTACTAATTCTCTAATGAGGTAGCGCCAATTACGCTCGGTATCCCCTTCTCCTGCAGGATTATTTTTTACGATGTCGTCCGGCACGGGCAGTCTTGTCCAATTGTTATTCGCATCGTAAAAATACAGTGGGCCGCTCCCGTAATGCCCTTTTATGTATATCGCGCCTTTGCTGCCGTAGATCACTATGTGGTCTTCGTTGAAACGTGGATGTAAGCCGCCATGTTTAAACAACACTGACACCGGCTTTTGTGCTAATTGGCTTTCAAGCTGCGCCAGCACAGTGTACGACCATTCAACATTTGATTCGCCCCACTTCAATGACGGATCGTTCAGATTATCAGGAATAAAATCACGGCGTTTTTTGAAGTTATGCACGCCTTCGACAATTGGAGCACGTCCCAGATCATCACGAACTTCACCCATGACTGACAATATTTTCTCACCAATAATAGACGTCACAATCGACAACTTATGAGTGAAGTTATTATTCAAACGCCCACCGCCATCTTCTTTACGGTGCGACCAACCAAAGGGAATATCCCGCTCTAAGTTAAAATGCGATATACACTCAACTTCTAAGGGCTCGCCAATAGCGCCTGCGGCAACCATACGCTTGGCGTGGATCACATCCGGCATATATCTAAAGCTAGCTGCAAACGCCGTTTTCACGTTTTTCTCAAGGGCTAAGTCATACAGTTTTTTGGCAGACTCACCGGTTGCGGTCAGCGGTTTGTCACTAAACACATGGCAACCAAACTCTATGGCCTGAACAATCGCTTCTTCATGGGCGCCGCCAGGTGTGGCAATTGACACCACATCGGGTTTGCATTCAATCAATGCTTGCTGCCAATCGGTACCTGCAAATGGGATGGCCAAATCTTTGGCAACTTGTTCCACAACGCTTTTTGTTCGACCCACAATACCCACGACTTCTGCACCTACAGATCGGAATGCCTCTGCGTGCCCTTGACCGGCAAAACCGGTGCCTTGTATCAATACTTTTATACTTTTACTCATGTTATTTATCTCTACTTTTCAAAGACTAAATTCATAATTAAAAATGCTGAATTACCAATTCCATACCGTCCCGTCTTCCAATCTACTGACCGGCAAGTACGAACGTTTATAGGGATATTCTTTTGCTACGCTTTCATCAAACTCTATGCCCAAACCTGGGGCATCACTCAAGTAAGCAATGCCATCTTTAACCTCAATTCCATGTTTGAATATTCGGCTAGAGGGCTCATTCCCAAAGCCAACAAATTCTTGTATACCAAAGTTAGGTGCCCAGATATTCAAATGCATGTGCGCAGCAAAGCAAACGGGAGAAAGATCTGGCGCGCCATGGGGAGCGGTTTTAACGTTGTACATACTGGCAAAGTCAGCGATACGGCGCAGCGCTGTGATGCCGCCGGCGTGCGTCGCTGCCACACGTATGTAATCGATAAGCTGATTTTGGATGAGATCTTTACAATCCCAAATGGTGTTGTACGTCTCGCCAATAGCTAATGGCGTAGTTGTGTGCTGACGGATTGTCTTGTAACTATCTTGGTTTTCAGCGATTGAGGCGTCTTCTAAAAAGAGGAGATTATAAGGCTCTAATAACTTGCCTAAGCGAGCAGACTCAATGGGTGTTAATCGACTGTGCACATCGTGAAGCAGGTGCACATTATCACCAAAGCGCTCTCTTGCTTGGTGAAAGAGCTTAACAATCATATTGAAATATTTTTGCGTGGACCACTCTTCTTCTGGTGGTAGCGGCCGGCTGCCCTGCAATTCAAAATAGTCCGCTTTATCGCCTAACACACCATATGTCACATTTAATCCGGGCACAGCGCATTGCAGGCGAATCGCTTTAAAACCATTGTTTATATGCTCATCGGCTTTATCTAGGGTGTCGTCTATGGTTTCACCGCTGGCGTGGGCGTAAAGCGTTACACCTTTTCGGCTTTTGCCACCAAGCAATTGATAAACAGGCATTCCTGCTGCTTTGCCTTTGATATCCCACAGCGCCATATCAATGGCAGCAATGGCCGCCATATTAACCGCGCCTTTGCGCCAATAAACCCCTTTATACAGATACTGCCAGATATCTTCTATTTCGTGGGCGTTGCGTCCAATAAGGCACGGAGCAACATGCTCCTCCAAATAAGCGACAACCGCCATTTCACGGCCATTGAGTGTTGCATCGCCAAAACCGTAGATACCGGCATCCGTCACCACCTTAACGGTGACAAAATTTCTGCCCGGACTACAAACGAACACTTTAATATCGGTAATTTTCAACTGACGCCCTCTTTTATTGATATAGCCGCACGGACTTTACTAAACCGGTTTAGTTGAACAAATTAGCATAATCTTGCAGTATGTCAACATCACGCTATTTACTTCATTAGCAGAACAAAACCATGATTAAAGTAAAATTAATTGATGTTGCAAAGCTTGCGTCAGTATCAAAAAGTACGGTATCTCAATATCTTAACGGCCGATTTGACTACATGTCGAAAGAAACTCAGGTGCGTATTAGAGCCGCGATAAAAGAATTAGATTATGTGCCAAATCCTATCGCGAGAAATTTAAAGGCTGATAAGACTAAGACCATAGGGGTAATAGTCAGAGACATTACAGGTTTCGACACCAGTCATACTATTCGTGGAGTAGATGATTATTGCAAAACTAGCGACTATAACGCATTGATTTACAACACAGATTTTGACCCTGAGATCGAAGCGAAATCCTTAGAAGCCCTATATCAGCTGCGCGTAGACGGCATCATTATCGCCTCCTCAGGAAAGAACAATAAACTGATATCCGAATATATAAATAAGGGCATGCCCGTTGTACATTTTCAGTTAGAGCATGATGGCAGTGAAAAAAATCTCATTCTGTCAGACTATCGGCAAGCCGCTTTTGACGCCACCGAGTACCTTATTCAACTAGGGCATAAAAAAATATGTTTTGTCACCCAAGACTTTAAAAATGTGAAGTCCAGAAATGAGCGGTATTTGGGTTATGCAGCAGCCCTGGAACAACATGCTATTCCCTTAGATCCCCAGTTAATTCAGTATTGGCAGCGGGAAACAGGTTTTGAACACTCCCCGAAAAACATCATTGAATCGAGCGCAGCGCCCACAGCATTCTTCAGCCAACACTTGGCTATCACTACCGAACTGTTGACCCATTTAAATCAAGAAAATATCACCATTCCAGATGATATTTCATTGATCGGTTTCGACGATATCCCTATGGCCGAGTTCTTCAAAGTGCCTATCACAGTGGTTAAGCAAGAACCTTATATCATTGGCAAAGAAGCTACCAAGCTACTGCTGGAAAACATAAATGATAAAAACCGCCACTTTCAAAAAATTATGATTTCATGCTCCATCACGCAAAGACAGTCATGCGCACCACCCAAAGGTTAAATATTGAAATATTCATGCTCTTTTTCAATAAAATCACAAAACAAACTAAACCGGTTTACCCGCGCTAAATAGGTACCGGATAACAATTAAATTTAGACTGCTTGCAGTACTTAATCGCTATCAGTGATATGACAAAGTGAAAAACGAATAAGGTATGAGACAAAGCCAACTTAGTTTAAGCCAAATCCGTTAAAGCAGAGCCCGCTTTGCACCAACGGAATAACGCCTGTTACCCCGCAAATAATGCATACATATTTGCACCCCCCTCTTATCATGACACCCATATTAAAAATGCTTATCATGACACCCATATTAAAAATGGTTAGTTTTCATCCCTTAAACTAAGCTAATTGAGTGTTTTATTATTAATCTGATGGGTGCGTTATGCCTCAGTCTCGTAAAAGCCAAATTAGTTTAATCGATACCCCTTACTATCATTGTGTTTCACGCTGCGTTCGTCGATCCTTTCTTTGCGGCGTTGATAAGTATTCAGGACAGAGTTACGACCACCGCCGGGGATGGGTAGAAAACCGCTTGGTATTTTTATCTACGGTCTTCGCAATTGATATTTGTGCTTATGCCGTGATGAGCAACCACACCCATGTCGTTTTATGTATTGATGAACCATTAGCTGAGCAGTGGTCCATTGATGAGGTATTGACTCGTTATCATAGATTGCACAAAGGCACCTTGCTGACTCAAAAATACACCAAGGGAGACAAACTCAGCCAAGGTGAGTTGATAAGCTTTGACGAAACAGTTGAGCTGTACCGGAAGCGTCTGTATGACATCAGTTGGTTTATGCGCGATTTAAACGAATATATCGCCAGAGAAGCCAACAAAGAAGATGACTGTACTGGACGCTTTTGGGAAGGTCGTTTTAAGTCCCAAGCCTTGCTGGATGAAAGTGCAGTATTGGCCTGTATGGCATATGTAGACTTAAATCCAATTCGAGCCAATATGGCATCAACTCCTGAAACATCAGCACACACCAGTATTGAAAAACGTGTAAAGGCTCTAAAAAACAATTGGTCGCAACCGAAGAATCTCATGCCGTTCGCAGGAAGCCCTAAACAAGGTAGACCAAAAGGAATTGCTTTCGACTTACAGGATTACTGCGCATTAGTTGATACTACAGGTCGCTCTATTCGCGATGATACAAGTGGGTTTGTCGAACAGAACCTTAACCCTATTTTAGAACGACTAGGATTAAACTCCGCTCAGTGGTTGGTTCTTACGACTGAATTCGAAATGCATTTTTACTATGCTGCTGGATCAGAGCAAATGATGCACGCCTTTAAGCGGCATACTCACCATCAAAGGCTACGCGGGATGGGTAAGGCAAAGGCATTGCTCAAAAAAGTATAACTGAAACAAAATTTTTCACATTAATACTATCCACATTAAGTATGGCTGAACTGCATGTGTTAAAAACAATTTCAAAAAGTTAAAGTCATTAATGGAACAGCCAAAACACTACACTCTGCAATTCCGATGTAATTTTTCAACTTATCTCCCGTAAATAACTCAAATCCGTTCATGTCACATTACTAAATTCCAATTTTACATGCACCACGTTGCTTAATTATTCTGGATGTCATGATAAGGATAATGGCAGAAGGGGAAATTAAAGGCGAAATGACTTAACTCCTACGGAGGTTTAAAAAGGAGGTAAGCCAATACATTAACGATGGATGGATGGATGGATCGATACTTCCTTTCAACTATGGGTAAACAGGAAACTTTGCCGTTAACCTAGCAACATCTTGACGTACAACGCTGTAAAGCTGCTCCTCTTCTATATTATCTAACAAGTCACACATCCAATGAGCAAGCTTTGCCGCGTCCTCACGACCAATTCCCCTAGACGTTATCGCTGGCGTACCTACACGTATTCCACTGGTCACGAATGGCGACTGGATATCATTAGGTACGGTGTTTTTGTTCACCGTAATATTCACCGCTCCTAACACCTCATCAGCTTGTTTACCGGTTAATCCCTTAGCAGTCAGATCAACTAAAAACATGTGATTATCAGTCCCCCCAGATACCACACCGAACCCCCGCTGAATGAACGCCTCGGCCATCGCTTTTGCGTTATCAATAACCTGTCGCTGGTAGGCTATAAAAGAAGGTAAAGTCGCTTCTTTAAAGGCGACTGCTTTGGCCGCAATAACATGCATCAAAGGCCCACCTTGAATACCGGGAAAAATCAGTGAGTTAAACTTCTTCTCGAGGCTTGGGTTGGCTTTACATAAAATCATACCCCCCCGTGGGCCACGTAACGTTTTATGAGTGGTCGTGGTAACAACATCGGCGATAGGAACAGGATTTGGATACAAACCTGCAGCAACTAGACCTGCAACATGCGCCATATCAACAAACAAATAAGCTCCAACGCTTTCCGCTATATCTTTAAATTTTTGCCAATCAGCAACACGAGAGTAAGCTGAAAAGCCAGCGACAATCATTTTTGGTTGATGCTCTTTGGCAAGAGCAGCCACTTGCTCATAATCAATTAATCCAGTAGCGGTATCTAACCCATATTGAATAGCATTGTATAATTTTCCAGAAAAATTTGGTTTTGCGCCATGAGTCAAATGACCGCCATGATCTAAGCTTAAACCTAAAATTGTATCCCCCGGATTCAACAATGCCATGTATACCGCTGCGTTAGCCTGTGACCCAGAGTGTGGTTGAACATTTGCATAATCCGATGAAAACAACGTTTTCGCTCTTTCAATTGCTAACGTTTCAACACCATCTGCAAATTCACACCCACCGTAATAGCGCTTTTTGGGGTAGCCCTCAGCGTATTTATTCGTCAGCTTACTGCCTTGTGCCTCCATCACCGCTTTGCTGGTGTAGTTCTCAGAAGCAATGAGTTCGATGTGATTTTCTTGACGCTTTCCTTCATCACTCAATAAGGTAAATAAATCAGAATCTGTTTCTTTTAATGACGTATTTAGGTCGTGCATAACGCTTCTCGTTGATTAATTAGGATGATTATGCTAATTCTTACTGCGCATAAAATAAAATCAATAATTACAATGATGTCATAAGCTTTTCAAATAATAGTTAAAAAACGATGGAAGGAATCTTATGAAAAACTTGTCAGTCGACTTTCTACGTTCGTTTGTGACAATTACGCAAACAGGTAGTTACACACTTTGTGCTGAGCGACTAAAACGCACGCAACCAGCCATTAGCCTGCAAATCAAGAAACTAGAAGATGTGGTAGGTGAGAAACTATTTATTCGGGAATCTAATCGACTCACATTGACGTTAGCCGGCAGCAAATTATTAGAGTTTGGCATGAAGATCATTTCGTTAAATGATCAAGCGATGAAGGAGTTTGGGCGTCCCCAAGTCAGTGGGAATATTAAACTAGGCATACCGAGTGAGTTTTCGACTACCTTGATGCCAAAAATTATTCGTCGTTTCATAAATACTTACCCAGAAATATCACTTGAAGTCCATTGCGCACTCAGCAAAGACCTTCTATGCGAACCACTTAAAAGTAAATTTGATTTAATTTTATCCCTACAAGAAGACGCTGACTCCAGCCAAGAAGGGCATATCATCACTGATCAATTAGTTTGGGTTGGTAGCCAAAGGTTCGTTAATACTATTCCTGAAAAATTGCCTATTATCGCAGCGCCATCGCCGTGTCTTTATCGCAAACGCGTCACTTCAGTGTTGAACGCACACAAGAAAAACTGGCAAATAATTTACACCATCGCTGACCTTAACGGCATTCAAACCGCTATTAATGAAGATTTAGGCATTACCGCCTTAGCCAGAAGCACTGTGCCTCCTGGGCTATTTATACTGCCCCCTAGTCCGTTATTGCCTGAATTAGGTCAAGTTGGTGTGTACCTGATGAATCCCCAGAAAGTGCGCTCAGAAGCCATTGAACTGCTAGCCAAGACCATTGAAACCCAACTCGCAATTTAACAACGCAGGGTTACTGTGTATAAAGTGAAAAGGCAGCCTTTGAAGTGACCCCCAATAGTTGGACATTCCAATTACTGAGGGTCTTTTTAATTCCGCAATTATGCTTACAAAGGTGGCCCTGGGGGCGCAGGGTAACGAGACATTGGCTGTTCCCCCCATCTTAAAAACTCTCTAGAAGGCACATATTTAACTGGATCAGATAAATACAATCGAATGCTCCGATATGCTTGTTGGTAGTGTGCTTTCGTTAATGGGTCTTGATGTTTTTTACCTTCAAGCTCCTCGGCAAGATCTGATAACGTCATCATTATCATTGCGCTAACGTCAGGGCTAGATTTCAGGTCAGCACCGGCGGTCATTAAGCTATTCAACACCACGCTTTGTGTCACTCTCAGTAAAGCTGAGCGACTAGAGGATGAGCCGATCTTTTTACCCCACGTATTTCGCACCAAAGTCTGGATTAACTTGGGCAACGTCAGTGTCGACGGATCTCGCGCTTCAAATGCAACCATTCTGCTAAGTTTCTTGGGCGCTAACAATGGAGTCACAATTAAATCAGCCAAAATACGCGCAGCTTTAAGCTGATCAAATGCATAATCATCTGACATATCCTCGCGGTTAAGGCCCGGATGCACAGTTAATTGAACTAACAAGGTCTCAGGTAACGCCAACGCATCTGGCGATAAACTATGCATGAGTTTACTTAATAGTCGATCTTGGAGTGCCTTAGGCACTATTTGGGTTGGCGCCAGGCCGTCCCCCTTAACCGCCCACTCATGATACATACCACCAATAAAGCGCTGTGCTGCTTCAATCGCCCACCTATGATGCAAATACACCATCCACAGTTTCATGTCGCGTAAATGCCCCAATGGTTCCCCTTCCTGAAGCATATCGGGTCCGTATTGAGCTAACATAATCTCCCGCGCTTCAAAGCTTTCATCCATGTATTCAACGGGTGACGATAAGTCGTCATACCATGCCCAGCGTGGGTCAGTAGACGGAACAAATAAAATACCGTCGTCATGCATTTCTTCAATAATGCTATTTAAGCCTTTTGACTCAACACTTTTTGCCATGGGCGTATAAGCATAACGCACCATGTATTTATCATACTCGCCAATACCAACGGCAAACGCTTCCGATAAATCCAGTTTTCCATTTTTAACCTTTACCCTCGGAGAAGGATATTCCATGACTGATGCACGTTCATTAATGCTCGATGCCCAATTGTGACCAAAGCCTAATACGTGACCCAACTCATGAGCCACCAACACCCGTTGGCGTGCTAAAGCGAACTCTATTTCAGCGGCAGCTAGTGTCTTGCCTTCTTTTGTCTCTGCTTTCACGTAACTTTTATAATAACTAGCGACTGTTCGCATACGATGTGAGTCAAGACGACTTTTTGAGCCTAATATTTCTCCGGTGCGTGGATCTCGATACGTTCCTCCCATCGAAAACCCGCGACCGTCACGCTCAATCCATTGCACCCAAGCATAACGAATATCCATCGGGTCCATTTCTGGTTCAGGGTCTTTTACCTGCACTGCATTTTTAAAGCCCGCCGCTTCAAATGCTTCATTCCACCATAGCGTGCCTTCTTTCATAGCTTGTCGAATATCACCTGGAATAGCAGGATCAAGATAAAACACGATAGGCTTTATTGCTTCACTCAGAACAGCCTGTGGTTGCTTTTTCTCAAGGCGCCATCGTGTCACCCACGAGACTTCCGTGTCTTTGTTAATTGGATTAGCAAGGTTGCTGAATTTCAATTTACTCACCCCGATACGAGAATCAGCTTGGCGAGTTTGATAGCCCGTGGGAGCACGTAAAAGAGAATGATGAATGCGCATTGACAGCACACGAGAATCCGGCAAAACGTTTTTTACTACAACATTAGGTTTACTCACATTGAAAGAAGTAATGGTTTCAATTTCGGTATTGTCAGTGAAATTTTTCATCCTAGCCGGATAAAAACCACTTTTCTTATTGTCAAATTTGAACTGAGCATGCTTCGATGCCCTTCCGTTCTCCACATCAGCTGCATCACGAATAAATAGAGCCGTCGCATCAACCAAAGACGTTTTATCTCGCTTAGAAATAACAGGTAACGATGCTAAAACTGAAGTTGCAAATGAAAGGTCGACATTATTAATCCTTTCAGGTGTCCCTCCATGCGCTCTAAAATCTAAATTCTGTTGAATAACCAAAACATTGGGGCCACTTTTGTGAAAGTGAATCACCATGCTTTTTAAGATCCCTCTATCCAAAGGCAATTCAACTGAGCCTGCACCAGTAGCGGCACTGACGTAATACAAAACATCGCTGTCGAAGTCTGTTAGCTCCATTAACACTTTGCCAGCGTCAGCATCCCAATAAAAAGGAATAAACCCTGGCTGCTTTGTTAAAGATTTAGTCGCTTGGGTAAAATCGCGACTCTGAGCCTGACTGCCCCCTGAAAACGTACTTAACACCAGCAAAATAAAGGCTGCGTAAATAACACGCAAAAGCAGCCTATAACGAAACGACGGTATGCCTACCCCAGTATTTTCTGCATACTTTGAAAATATAACAGTCATGAGCGGCTACTCAGACCTAATAGTAGGGTAATCAATGCCCAACTGTTGCAAGTAGGTATCGTATTTCTCAGCATCATAGTAAAACTCGCGCATTCTATCGCGATACTGCCCCATAATATCTTCATTCAAATGAATTTGAGGGGTATCTTTTTCACGCAATAACGATTCATATTTAAGATCTTTTGTTTGCGTATTGGTGAAGTAATCATCCATTTCTTCGAGTAACGAAGGGTCAGTAAATAGATCAATCATGGTCATCGCATGCGCTTTCGCACCGGCAATAATGCCCTTGTGCGCAATAGGCGTCGCCATAGAAACAGCGTTTGACCAATTGTGGCCCGGCAAATTAGGAATGTTTGACGGATATAACATGAAGATAGTAGGTACCACCCATGAGATATCACCCACGTCATCTGAACCGCCTCCTGTTAATTTCTCTAAAGGAGGTGGAGCCACCATTGGCATAATCTCTTCCGGTAAACCTATGACCTCAGCACCTATTTCTTTTTGCAGGGCTTTTGCAAGTGTTAAGTCATCCTCAGACCATTCAGGAAGGCCTATTGCTTTTATGTTTTCGAATGCTCTATACGCTAATGGTTTGTTTGAATGTAATGGCCAAGCAGACCCCATTACGACAGAATCCCACGTGGTATTCGTCATTAACGCGGCGCCCTCAGCGACCTTATCACCAACCTCCCACAGGGCTTTAATATGAGGATAATCGACTTCTCTGAAGAAATACCAAGAACTGGCTTTAGGCGGCACCACATTGGGCTGATCACCACCATCAACGATAACAGAATGAATACGTTGCGATAGTCTCAAGTGCTCCCTGCGGTAGTTCAAACCAACACTCATTAATTCAACGGCATCAAGCGCACTACGCCCACGCCATGGCGAGCTTGCACTATGAGCTGACTCCCCGTAAAAGTTATATTTTACTGAGACCAATCCTGATAACCCAGGGTTACCGTAAAACGTGCCAAAACTGCTTCCTACATGAGAATAAAGCACGGCATCAACATCGTTAAAGTACCCAGCACGCACATAGTAGGCTTTCGTCGCTAATTGCTCTTCTGCTACACCAGGCCACAATACAATGGTGCCGGATATATCATTCTCTGCCATGTAGTCTTTGAGTGCTATGGCAGCAATAATATTTACTACCTGCCCCGAGTTGTGCCCCTCCCCGTGCCCAGGCGCCCCTTCAATAATCGGCTCATGATAAGCAACACCGGGTTTCTGCGACGCTTTGGGGATACCATCTAAATCAGTTCCTAGTGCGATAACTGGTTTACCTGAGCCCCACTTTGCAATCCAAGCAGTCGGGATCCCCGCAATGCCTTGTTCAATCTCAAAGCCTTCCTCGGTGAGCATTTTGGTTAAGTAGGCTGACGTCTCGAATTCTTGAAAACCAAGCTCTCCAAATGAAAAGATGGTGTCATTCATAACCTGCGCAAGCTTCTTTTGCTTGTCTACGGCAGCAACTACTTGCGCCTTTGCTGTAGCCCGTTGCTCTGGTGTAAAGGTGGTGGCAGAGGTTTCAAAAGCGATGCTCATTGACAAGAACATTGCACTAAATTGCACTAATTTACTCAAACTCATAACGTGTATCCTTTAAATGGCATCATCACACAGCACAAAAATACAGGCTGCAATGATGCAGCCTGTAAGCACATTTACTCTTTTACTGTTGGGTAGGTAATCCCTAACTGCTCTAGATATGTGTCGAATTTTGACGGGTCGTAGTAGAACTTCTTCATACGCTCTTTATACGTCGCCATAATTTGCTCGTTTAAATGGATCGCAGGCGTATCTTCTGCACTTAATAAAGGAATGTACTTTTCATCCTTGGTTTGCACGTCTTTATAGTAATCCCACGCAGCGTCCATCAGTGCGTCACTGGTTAACAAATCAAACAAATTCAAAGCTTGTACTTTTGCACCTGCCAGTACCCCCTTGTGTGCGATAGGGGTTGCCATAGCCACAGAATTTGACCAGTTATGGCCAGGTAAATTAGGAATATTGGCGGGGTAGCGTAAGGTGATCGTAGGCACCTGCCACGACACATCACCGATATCGTCTGAGCCACCGCCCATATTTTTCTTCGGATCAATTGGATCCGACAACACTTCTATCTCCGTTTTCAACCCTGTAGGTTCAACGCCGATCTCTTTTTGCAGCGCTTTGGCCAGCGTTATATCGTCATCTGACCAGTTCGGCATGCCAATCAGCTTGATATTCGAATAGGCATTTTCGGCAATAGCCTTGTTCATATGCTGTGGCCATGCAGAACCTAATACAGTGGACTCCCAAGTAGTATTGGTCATTAACGCTGCACCCTCAGCCATTTTGTCGCCAACTTCCCACAAGGCCTTAATATGTGGATAATCCGTTTCTCGGAAAAAGTACCAAATGCTCGCTTTTGGCGGCACAACGTTAGGTTGGTCTCCACCATCAACAACAATTGAATGCGTTCTTTGCGACAAACGTAAATGCTCACGGCGATAGTTCATCCCAACACTCATTAATTCAGCAGCATCAAGCGCACTACGGCCACGCCATGGTGATCCTGCACTATGCGCCGACTCACCAAAGAAATCATACTGTACAGATACTAACCCGTTACCTCGGCCTGCTCCCCAACTGGTACTAAAGGCGTTAGACACATGGGAAAACAGTACAGCATCAACGTCTTTAAAATATCCATCTCTGACGTAATACGCCTTTGTGCCTAGTTGTTCTTCAGCCACACCTGGCCATATTTTAATGGTTCCTTTGAGGCCGTTTTTCTCCATGTATTCTTTGACGGCTATGGCCGCCACAATATTAACGACCTGACCTGAGTTATGGCCTTCACCATGACCTGGTGCACCTTCAATAACAGGATCATGATAAGCCACACCCGGTTTCTGCGATGCCTTAGGTATTCCATCGATATCAGAGCCCAGCGCAATTACCGGCTCGCCCTCTCCCCATGTGGCCATCCAACTTGTAGGAATACCTGATATCCCAGTTTCGATAGAGAAACCGTTATCGTTGAGTATTCTGGTCAAATAGGCCGAAGTCTCAAACTCTTGAAAACCAAGTTCACCGAAGCTGAAAATCATATCGTTCATGACTTGAACGTCTTTGGCTTTACTACCTACAGCTTCAATAAGCTCTGCTTTTGCGTCCATCCGCTCATTTAGCGTCATATCTGCGCTGGCCAATAAGGCAGTAGGCGCGACAACCAACGTCAATCCCAACAAACCTGTTACAAATTTTTGTTTTAACATACTGATTCCTTTTTAGAATTTAGCTGAACACCCAATTACATGTTTACACGCACACCAAGCTTGAACTCACGCCCAAGTACATCGTAAAGTCCGCGGTTAGTTTCTAGGTAACCAGGTCTATTTTCTGAACCTTGAAATGCAGGGTAAGCAACCATTGCTGGGTCGGCGTCAAAGACATTTCGAATAGAAAGGTAGAACTCCGCATCTGTTTCTGGGCCAAAACTAAAGGTTTTAGCCGCGTAGAAGTCGAAGAAGATTTTGCCATCAACGCTGTTGTCATTAATGGTGTAGTTTGGTGCAGAACTGACCGGGCAATTAGTAGCACATTCGATATATGAATTGTTGAGTACACCATCACTTACCCCGCGGGCAGTAACGTTGAATGTCATATCATCGATATCGTAACTAACCGATGCTCGGTATTTCCAATCCGGTGTACTACTGGTATTTGCTCCGGCAGAATCAATCGCGGTAACGCCATTATCAGTAATATTTTCTAGATAATTGGTTGCTAAGAAACGCAGCTTCACAGCACCAAGCGCACCATCAAAGGTATCGCCCATATCAAAGCTATAGGTCACGTCATAATCGACGCCTCTGGCAGTCATAGAGTTAAGATTGTCGTACAACAAGTTGATCGTCTGTAGTGCTCCGCCGGCGTCATAAATCATGTTGTCACAATATTTTTGAACGCCAAACTCCACACAGTATTCAGCCGTATCATCAGCGGTAACGAAAGATATAATGCCGCCAATTTCAACTTCATAGTAATCAATCGTAGCTGAGAAATTTTCAATAAAACTAGGTCTGAAAATCACACCAGCACCCCATGAATCAGCTTCCTCAGGAGCAACCGTTGAATTACCTTGAAGGTTTTGAATCATAGGTACAGAAGCACCATTTATTGTCACTGAGTTACTTCGCGCTGTGCCTGCAGCGTACAATTCACTCAAATTTGGAGCCCGAATATCTCGTGAACGCGTTAGGCGAAATGTTGCATCTTCAATGGGTCTATAGGTAAGGCCTGTTTTCCAGGTGGTCACCCCACCAGATGTGCTGTAATCCGTGTAACGTATTGCTCCATTGAAATCGAGTTCATCCATTAATGGGATCAACGTTTCAACGTAAGCTTCCTTTACATTGTACGAACCTTGCGTCACTTTATAGTTGCCGTATTTCCAACCACTTGAGTACTGAGAGTCCACTTCACCGTCCATTTCTTCATGTCGGTATTCAGCACCAAAGGCGATTGAAATAGGACCGGCCCAGCCGTCAAAGTCGCCCGAGCTGAAATTGACTGCGGCAACATCTTGCACAAACTCTTGTATACGACGCGGTTGCCCTAACACATAGCTCAGCGCCTCATCACTGGCAACACCCACACCAAGTCGGTTCAGTGGAAAACAACCATTCGTTGGGTCTGTTAACACAGAGCGACACACAATCTCGCCTGAATCGGGATCAACAACAGCGTCGGTGGCCAAATCTAAGCGTGACGTATTATAGGTACCCGTCATGTGCTCATCAGATTTGGTTTTGCCGTATTGGTAATAAGCATCCCAAGTGAAAAACTTATCGCTGATTTGGAACTCACCGTTACCACCAAACACAATGCGCGTAGTATCACGAACGTTGTTAGCACCAGAGGCCGGCATATCAACGTTACTGGTGTTTAAACTCAAGCTATCTAGCCCAAGTTCCGTCATTTGTGAAGACACCGAAGAGGGTAAATAGGCATTGTCAGCGAAAATCGTTACGCCTTTAGACGTAGGGTTAATGTAATAACTTAAGCCTTCGTATTCCGCATATGAACCTTGCATGTATAACTCTGCGCCGCCCACCATATAGCTGAATCTGGCAAATAAGTTTTTGCGTTCTTCATCAGCAGCCAATGAATTAGTGCCAAGCATGCCAGACGTTGTATATTCCCAGTCACCACCTTGCATCCATTGACCAGATACCGCACCGTATGCAAGTTGGTTTACCGCTCCATCAACACCGAAATAAGTCCCCTCTAAAGGACCCGAAGCAATTAAGCCACCAGGGGTATAATTGGAAATTCCAATACCAGTATCGACCAAGTAGAAAGGAGAACCTTCACTGGTATCTGGGTTAATCATGCCCGTAAAGCCTTGCTCGGCCCAATCACGTGTAGTGCCATGAATACCATTTGCCGAGTAATACTCACCACTGAGTAACAAATGCCCATCACCACCAGCAAACTCTGACCCATAGGTCAAAACCACCTTGCCGTTTTCACGGTCGCCGTAAGTCGTTTCGCCATATTCAACTTGCGACTTAAAACCAACATATTCTTTATCTAGAATGAAGTTCACCACACCACTAACGGCGTCAGAACCATACACAGAGGAAGCACCTCCCGTGACAATTTCCACGTTTTTAATCAGTGACTGGGGAAACGTATTTGTGTCCACTTCACCGGTTGAGGCTGACACAACATTTCGTTGTCCATCAAATAAAACGAGGGTTCTGCCGACGCCTAACGCCCGTAAATTTAATGCTGCAATACCTGACGCCCCACTACTTAGTGAGCCTGAGGAGGTAGATGCCGTTGTACTGCCTGTAACTGAAGGCATAGTATTAACGAATTCAGCTACGCTTCCTGGTGCATACGCATTAATGTCTTCTTGGGTCATCAGTGTAATCGGGGCAGGTGTGTCGTAGCCATCACGAGCCACTCTTGAACCGGTCACTTGAATCGATTCCATTTTTATTTCATCAATCTTCTTAGCTTCAGTAACTGCATCTTGTGCAAAAGCATGACTACCCATTAATGAAGAGGAAATCATCGCAGCTAAATAGGTCACTTTCATAGACTTGGTACTATTCTGGCTCTTCATATGTGTATCTCCTGTTCAAAGAACATGTGCGTTTTTTCGGCTTATATGAGCGGATTTGGATTAGCAAACACCCACTTGCAATCTTGTTGTTGCCCTTGAACAAAAGCACAAGCCATACCTAAAACTCGGATTTAAAAATTGTTAATGGGATAAAACATGGGTGACACAGGAGGCATGGAGTACGGATTTAAATATATCTATATTTTTCAGCTAGTTAAGATGATTAAAAAATCTGTTAACAAAGCATAAACGTATAAGATTTTCTTATCTTGATGGGCGCTATCATCAGCTAATCGAGCGTTCATTCTTTATGCTATTAAAAAATCTAATGACCAAATAATCGTTATTTATATGGAAAAATAATGCGCACTATTTAAATGCACTACGCCCCATTAAGAGTCATAACGCGTAAATGCCATGATATAAACGGCGGCTACTTTAATGGGTATAAGGATATGGCGATAAGCATGTGTTTACACAAAGGAGGCTGCAGTCGACATTCGCTGCACTGACTGTATTTTTGGTACTAATGCGATCTGCATTGCTACTTATATAAACTGTTTCAATAAACTGCAGCCAGTAGATACTCTTTTGAATGCGCAAGCTTGATACATTACATCTCAACCGAACACATATGTTAGGCAATAAAACATCGATAATGTTGATAGCGGTGCGTGACAATACCTAAGCTACAGCGTCGGTACTGTCACGTGAGCGCAATCACGCTACTTGAATTACGACGCTATCCCGCTAAATGTAAGAAGTGTAAATGGCGATGGTATTGGTCAATGATATCGTTGATCACCGCTAACTTTGACCAACCCATAATGTCGTAGTTTTGCCCGCCTTCGCTTAAATGCACATCTGCTCGATAATATGTATGTTCACCATCGGAGTCAGGCGCTGGGGTCTCTGTTGATTGGCCATATACAGGTAAATGGTGGATCGTTGGGTAGACCGCGTATACAAATTCAGCGTCTTCGCCATGTTTGACCGTCAATGTAATAGCTTCGGCGGATTGGTTAATATCAGCATCGATTTGTTTTAAGGTTAATTCCTTCGCCACAGAATCGAATGCTTGATTTACGGTTTGTTCAACGAAGCGTTCCACCGCAGACTTATTGGGAAAATCGACTATGGTATGCAATCGCTCTTTCCAGCTATCGCTACCCGCGTTGATTTGCCCTGACGGTGCATGCAGCGTCATGCTTTCACGTTTATATGCTTCAACCCTCAGCGCTTTAATCAGCCCGTACATAGCTATCAGTAATATCACTGCAAACGGCAAAGCGCTGGCTATGGTCATGGTTTGCAAAGCGCTTAGCCCACCAGCCATTAACAATATTCCGGCGACTAAACCAACTCCCCCGGCCCAGTAAATACGCTGCCAAACCGGCGTATCGTTTTGACCGTTAGAGCACAGCATATCAACCACCATAGCGCCTGAGTCACAGGAAGTGACAAAGAACACGACAATCATCAGCACCGCCACACCGGATATCACATTTGACCAAGGGAAGTGTTCGAGGAATAAAAATAATGCCACCGGGGTGTTATCTGTGGCCAACTTGGCCAGCTCGGTACTGCCCTGATTAAGCACTAACTCGATAGCGCTATTACCAAAAATAGTCATCCATGCCAGCGTGAACATAGACGGTATCAACAGTACGCCAATCAAAAACTCGCGTATGGTGCGGCCTTTTGAAATACGAGCGATAAATACACCAACAAAGGGGGCCCACGCTAACCACCAACCCCAATAAAATATGGTCCAACCGCCTAACCAGTCTTTCTTGTCATAAGCAAAAAGATTGAAGGTATTACGTACCAAATCAGACAAATACGCACCTGTGTTTTGCAGCATCGCTTGTAGTAAAAATACGGTTGGTCCGGCTAACAAAATAAACACAAGTAAGCCAATCGCCAGCAGCATATTGAATTCAGACAAGATGCGTATTCCCTTATCTAAACCACTGACCACAGAAACAATCGCCAAGCCGGTAATCGCCACTATCAACAGTAATTGGTAGGGCTCTGATATAGGGAAACCAAACAAATAGTTAAGGCCCGAGCTAATCTGTAATACCCCCAAACCTAGCGACGTGGCTACACCAAAAATAGTACTGATGACGGCAAAAATATCGACTACGTTACCTCGCCATCCGTAAATTTTGTCCCCAATAATGGGGTAAAGTGCTGAACGGAGCGTAAGGGGTAAATTATGCCGATAACTAAAATACGCTAAGATAAGCGCCACAACAGCGTATATCGCCCATGCGTGCAATCCCCAATGAAAGAACGTCATCTTCATCGCTTCACGCGCCGCCTCAATGGTGCTCGGTGATGCCGTAGGCGGAGCGAGAAAATGCATTAAAGGCTCCGCTACCCCAAAAAACATCAAGCCAATGCCCATGCCTGCTGCGAATAACATGGAAAGCCAAGAAGAAAAGGAGTAGTCAGGCTCAGCGTGATCCGGCCCTAGCTTGATTTGACTGTGCCTAGATACCGCCAGGTACATAACAAATATCAAAATCGCAGCTACCGTCATCACGTAAAACCAACTACCGTTATCCACAATAATGGTCTGCAATTGAGAAAAAGTTTGATCAGCTAACTGGGGGGAGAGTAACGCAAAAAGGAGTAAGGCAATGATGGCGCCCGATGAGCCAAGGAAAACAATTTTATTAAGATGTTTAGAAGAAGATATGGGATTCAATAGGATTTTACCTTATTTCAACCGCTGCTCTTTTAACTGTAACTGCGGGCAGCTCTGTCTGACTCTCGGTATTTTATGGTAGCACAAGGCTTGTCTGCAATCTTAAAAACCAACAAAATTGAACCTATCATGAACAAAAACAATAATTTAACACCCCGACCTTCTATGTTTGAATGTGTGTGGTAAACGCATAAAACCTGACAGCACTAAGAGTGAAATTAAGAAAAAATTTGTTATTCGCACTACGTTTTTTTATCCGTTTTGTACTCGATTTTCAGTATCAGTGCCTTTTCTGAAATTAACCCGAAAATAACCCCCAAACTACCCTACACATTCAACATTGATAAAGATCTACTGCTACTCAATTTCGACCTAAAAACCGACGTGGATGATGTGCACACTGTGGCAGCGCTAGATCTTATTTTAAAATCGGGACCGTTCAAACACCTAAACTACTTTGCAATCAGTGGCACATATGGCGTACAAAGTGGTTTGTATGTACCCGCCAATCATCTGTTTGACTTAATATTTAAACAAAATTGGACTGACGCCCACATGCAGCGTCAACAAGCGATAAATGACACCAGCGATAGGATAGCAAGTAACTTAGCATCAGGCGGGCACGTATGGGTAATGGAGGCCGGTCAAAGTGATTTCACTCAGCAACTTATGCAGCACTTGGCTAACAGCGGTAACCCGGTACCTAAAAATAAAATGGTCGTGGTGCAACACAGTGATTGGAACGAGAAAGAAACCAGCCAAGGCGCCCTCGCCTTTGTAAAGCAACATATCACCTATGTGAAAGTACCAGACGGCAATGCTTCAGCCAATGGCACCTCTGATTTTAATAACGCACAATTTAAAGTGAAAAATCTGGAAAATAATCAGCTACCAAGTGCCGACGCTTGGCATGACGCTAATAAAGTCAGCCGCCAATACAAGGGTACGAATGGCCGTTACCGCAATGACGCAATTGATAACGGCAGGGCTGATTTCTCAGACTTAGTCGAAGTTGTATGGATTTTAGGAATAACGGATGTGGATACCGTCGAAGCGTTTTTTGAAAAATTTAATACTAAGCCCTAACCCACTGTACCTTGTCGCTCTTCTTTCAAAAGCGCCAGCTCTTCATATCAAGACACCCATAATAGCGAAGCCTCACAAGTCACAGTTAATATGGGTAGTTAACATGGGTGTCTTGATAAAAAGGGTAGTTAACATGGGTGTCTTGATAAAAACACTATTTAATGGCGTATAACCAAAGTGACAAACGCACTAAATTTAAGCATCAACCATTAATCCGCTTTACCTTCACGCTCTACTTTCAACAGCGCGAGCATGAGTTCGCGTTCTTTGGGTGACAGTGAATCTAAGGTTTTTTTAATGTTATTTCGGTAGCGTTTTAGGGTGACGTCATCGCCGGCAATAGCGGCATCAAGTGTCTGTTCGTACTTTGTGAGTAGCGCGCTCAGTTTAGCGGTGTTTTCCATGTTGGCGGAGTGGGCGGTGTACGCTAAGTACATCGCCCCGCACAGGGCTAAAAATGTCATCACATCAAATTTGAATGAGATAAAAGGGGCTTTTGTTTGGTCGGTCATTTTTGCTGTTCCATCGTCAATGATATTTTTAGTTTGAGTACTTCAACCTGCTGGGCTGCTTCGCCTAAGGCCTGGCTTTGCTGATAATACAAATATTGCATACCCGCAAACATGGCGGCCATTAAAAGCACCAGTATTAAATTGTCTGCTATCCACTCTTTTGCGAAATCAATTACCTTGCTTATCATAGCCTTGCCTTACAATCTGGAAGTTCTTCATACGCTATCGTATTGCTTTCAATCGACTCGCTGATCATTTGCGCGGTTACTGTGCCCAGCACAAAGCAGCGGTATTTTTTGCTGCGCTCAAGCTCGAGTAAAATCAGGTTACTCTGGCCTTTCTCGTTTAGATGATTGAGCAACGCAAGCGTGGCTGGCGTGTCATTTAAGTAGGTAGCCATATTACGCTCAAGGCGCTGCATCAGAGTTTCTTTAGCGATATCCCCTTGGGCCAATTGCAGCCAATACGAGGGGTCATCCACGTTCGAGACATATTCCAGTGCTAACGACTGCCAGTCAGGCTGATAAAATAAACGTTGCTCAGCAATAAGGCCGATGTCCGTACCTTGCATAAAGTTAGGCATACTCACTTCTGCCACCTTCTTATCTGCTAAACGAATGCCTAAATACGCACCTACGTTCATGTCTTGCTTGAGTAAGGTAATGTTGGTATTAAAAGGTGCAGTCACCTCGCCGATCCCAAGCATTTCGGGAGTAAAATCAAGCACAGAATAAGCGAGGTCGTCATAGCTACGCAGCGAGAAGCCCGTTGTTTCGATATGCGCAACCGGCAGACCATTTTCGTCTCGTGGTAGTTTTTTGTGCACGACACTTGCCACGGCATCCACCACGGCAAGATCACGATAGGTTTTGAAAATACCGTTTTCTAAATCCAGTACGTAACCGAAACCCACGGTAAAGGTTTTATCGAAGGTATCTACATCGCTGAATTCTTCAGCAAAGGCGACCATCATGCCGTGATAGGAGTTCTCGCCCATTACCGACTTGCCCACAGGTATGCCAAATGCAAATACGCCCAGCCCCATAGCAACCACCAAATACACCTTGCTGCGTGCCCACAAATACATGCCGAGCTTGATAAACAACAAGAAAATCGCCAGCAAGCTTGCCGCAATACTTACCGGAGGGATAACTGCCAGTTTCACCGCGTCTTTACCCAACTGAAACATACTGCCACCAGGTGAGAACGCTGCCGTTGCAGCGGTTGAAGTCACCATCTGAATAAACGAAATATTGTCTTGGCTAGCCAGCCACATTTTCTTGTAGCGACTTTCAGCAATGCTCGGGGTAAAGCTTTCCATGTAATACGGGCCAAGCACTATTTTCGACAGTACATTTATCTCATGCAAACGGCCAAAATCTACTCGGTCGAGGTCTTTCTCTGGCACGCCACCAAAGCTAGAGCCGTTTTGATACTTCACCCACAATGCCAGTGCTCGACCTTGGTATTTATTCGTGATCGCTTGACGCAATGCGCGCATATCATTCATGGTCCACTCTTTGGCCACGTGCACAGCATTTTCTTTAAATACGGCAATCGCGAGGTTGGTAGCCACTGGCGACTGGTTGTATTGCTCATATTCCATTTCTTCGGAAATACCATACGCTCGATGTAAATACGCTCGGCGACCACGGGTAAACATGCCCATTAGTTGATATTTAGATTTAAGAATTTTAGTTAAATTAACTTCATCAGCCTGTAAATAAACACCAAAGCGTTCACCGTCTTTAAAGGTTAAGTTATTCAGGTATTTAGCAAATTCAGCGCGATAAAAATCACGGCATTCCCGGTCGCACTTCGAGCTTTGATACTTATTGCGGATATCACGGTACACCTTGACGATATTTTCATTTTCGGCGTAGTCTTTACGAAAATCCTCCGCCTTTAACAACTCATTTGAATAAACCTGCCAGTGCTGATTAATCCGCTCGTTGGCTTTGTTTAACAGCTCGGTACGTTCTTGCTCAAGCAAGGCAAAGTTGTTTTCCCGTCTGCTGGCCTCGGTATAGTCTTGCCTAGCTTTTTTATAACTGGCCCACTCCGCTTTATAAATACCATCGAATTTACGAATACGCGGCAGTGCTTCTTTGCTAAATGTTTCTTCTTGGCGATTTTGTAAAAATACATCCGCCATATTTTGCAGGTTTGATTCAATTAAATGATTAAAGCCACCTGAGAAATACGCCAAGGAAGGAATAAGCGCTACCACCAAATCTTTACGCTGTGGGTCACTTACTATCTCATCAAATTCCGGGAAGCCTTCAATGGTCACTGATTCAGCCAAATAGGCCTCTTTATAGACGATGGCTCGTACCGCACTGAGTTTTTTCTCGTTCGAGGTACTATCTACCACGCCATCAATCACAATGCGCAGTGACGGAATAATCAACGCCCATAACAACACAAATGCAATGGGCCTGAACACCCATTTACCGAGTTTGTTAATGCCCTGCTCTACCTGAGCGTCGGTCGTGTCTTTAGCGCCGCCCAAAACATTAAACAGATGGCCTGGCATAAACGAGATAATACCCAAGGCTAAACCAAAGCCCGACAAGGTACGGCCAAATAATTCCAAGCGCTCTGCGGTGAGTTGGTACTCACCAAATACCGCTTCTAGCGGCTTAGCGTACATATCGATTAGCAGTAAATTAAGAGATAATTCAAGGCACACATACACCACGAATAACCCAAGTAATACCAGTATTTTTAATTGCCCAGCGCCCTTAGCTAACATCAATTACCCTGCTTTCTCATGGTCGCTTTTCGGCGTATATAGTCGGTACTCACGTCTTGCTTGCGATCCTCACAGTACTTGTACAGCGGGTCACTGGGTGCAAGGCGGCTGCAACGACTGCCTGCCTGTAATTTTTGATAGGTCGAGTACTTCAGTACATCACCGTTAATGGTCAAGTACTGGCCTGTCGTGAACAAACGCTGCTGTTCGCTCAATCGATTGAAATCAGCATTACTGGGCAATACATTCACTACGCTAGGTAAGTCATTAGCCTTTAACTTGTTGCTAAATTTCTTGCTTGGGGGTTGCACAAAATTATGCGCTTGCATGCAGGCGACAAGAGGCTGTTCGCTCGCAGCGAACGCCTTTAATTCAGCATTAGCGGTATAATCAAGTTTAAAAAACGTACGCTCTTGGGCGGCAGATGTACTCAAAGTATCACCTAAATACAGGTGACTAGCCCCAGCGCTTGAAAGCACAAGGTCATATCCTGCTTGCTCTACTTGCTTAGCAAATTTTCTACTCACCACAAAGCGCGTGCGTTTTACCGGAAATACGCTTTGCATTAGGCTCATCAGCTCACCTAACGCCTTGGCCGTTACATTCGGCTGTGGGCGTATCGTCAATGTATCGTTTGGCATTATTCTCGGGGTTAACACACTGGTCAGCAGGGCAAGGTCAAATTCGCTATTAAACTGCCCGAAGTCGTTGTCTGTGTTAACCACCTTCCAACTGCCATTGACCAGGGCCACATCGAAATAAAAGCCTGCATACAAATCTTGATGCTGACCAATATAAGGCGGCAGGTTAGTTCTGCTGATGTGATACAGCATGTCAGCCTCGCACATGCCTTTCATAACAGGTAATACTTCACCGTTATCAGCAATGAGCAAATTACGACTGAGTAAGGCTTGCTGCAACGCAGCATATTGGCTTTGCGAACTGCCATGGGCAGGAAACGCACTACTGACCAAAATCGCATTCGAATACGCCTCTGGGCGCTTATCCACCGCACAACCAGACACAAACAAAACCGAAAACAAAGCAAGTACAAAAAGCAGGGGGGATTGACGCGATATCACGAAAAATTCCATTTTTATCGTTATTTTCGAATAAACTATAACAGTTAAAAATGTATTGCAAATCAAAGTGTTAATTAGCTATTTATGTATTTTAAGCGTATTGGGGAAAATAAATGGCTAAAAGTATGACAAACCTGACGGGGTCATATCAATGGTGTTTGCGTGAAGATTAGGTATGTGAATTGAGTGACAGGTATAGGATCTCGATCGGTAAGGGCTAAGAACGCAAGTTGATCGAAGTCGGAAGTGCTTGTCATGGGTGTCATGATAAAGGGCACTTCACGATAACGAACTCTATTACTAAATTAACCTTAGCCCGACTACTACTAACATAACCACATTCGCCAATAGCCCAATTAAAAAGAAATAGGTACGTGGGCTAGGGTTTTTCTCCGTCGAAATTGCATAGTACAGCACCATATGCACAATCCTTGCGATAACGTAGGTCCACACACAAATAGCAAATATTGGGCTTTGGTAGTTTAGAATAAAGGCAAAAACCACCGTGCCGACAAACAAGGCGCTGTTCTCTAAGGTATTTTGGAAAGTACGATGCGCTCTGAATACAAAACTGTCGTGGGATAAATTTTCATCTATCTTCCCAGGGATCGCATTTGGTTGCTTAGCCTTACTAAACGTCGCGACCATCCACTGCACGAGTAACATCACCAAATATAAATAGAACGCCGTGTAAGCCGAATAGGCGAGTTCAAACATGTCACTTTCCTTTTATAAATCAATTTGAATCATAGAAGCAAGCTTAGTGCCCAACATAAGTAATTGATATATGAGTTATTAAAATGTCTTAGTCGAGATTGATATGTAACAGGGACAGAGTTGATTATAAGAATTACTGCTGCATCAAGTTAACAAAAAGCTGCTATTTGGGCGTTTTTCGCAGCGCCTTAAGATGGGTGTCTTGATAATATGTAAATTGAGTGGGAGGTATGAGGTTTCGATCAGTACGGGCGAAGAATGCGAGTTGATCGAAGTCGGAAGTGCCTATCATGGGTGTCATGATAAAAAGACTAAACCCATCAATTATTAGCGAAGTTTGAGTCAGGGATAAATAAGAAGCATAGGTATTACCCACTTGGTAAGTTAAGCATTCTTTATTAAAATCAACGGCTAGACATTCAAAAATCAAATGTTAAGCTGGATAAAAAATTAAAATCCTATGAAATCAATTGAAGTTGTTGCAGCCATTATACAATACCGAAATCGCTTTCTTTGCTTACAAAGAGGCCCATCTAAACTCGATTACATTTCCAAAAAATATGAGTTTCCAGGTGGTAAAATTGAACTAGGTGAGTCACGTAAGGACGCTCTGAAAAGAGAAATTATGGAAGAGCTCTCTGTGTCATTGGAACATCTAGAATTCTTTTCGACAGTAAAACATCAATACCCAGATTTTCACATTACTATGCACAGCTTTTTATGCCCTATTACTGATCCTAGTAGAATAAAACTTACTGAGCATATTGACCAAAAATGGTTATTACAAAATGAATTGGCTGGCCTAGACTGGGCGGCTGCAGATATCCCCATCGTCGAGAAATTACAAAGCAAAGATTAGGATATTTATAGTGACCGAAACGCATCAGGCAGTGGAAAATTTCCTCACAGTTAACAACAAAGGTACAAACTTCCACAGTGAATTAGTAGAAGCATTTCAAACTTGTACATCGTTCAAAATCAATGTGGCATTTGTGACATTTAGTGGAATACAAATTCTATTAGACACGTTAAAAAGTGCAGAGATAAAAGGTATCAAAGGCAAAGTGATCACCTCTACTTATCTTAACTTCACTGAACCCAAATCTATGCGTAAACTAAATAATTTTACCAATATAGAACTTAAAATTTTTGTAGCAAAGCGCGAGCAAGGGTTTCACCCAAAAAGTTATATATTCGAATACTGTGACCACTACAAGGTATTCGTTGGCTCGTCAAATCTCACCCAGGCAGCTCTGAAAAGTAACATTGAATGGAACGTAAAAACGATTTCTAAAAAAAATGCGTTTATCGATTCTGTTTATGCCGAATTTGAAAAGGTATGGTTGTTATCTGATACTGCCAGTGAAAGCCTGATATTAAAATACGAAGGCTTTCTTAAGTCACTCACCCAAAGGGCACCTCATCCAACATTATTTACCAACGACAGCGAAATAATACCTAATTCAATGCAAGAAGAGGCCATTTTTAGACTTTCGCGTTTGAGACAAGCAAATGAAAATAAAGCCTTGGTGATAGCTGCAACGGGTAGTGGAAAAACGTTTATGTCAGCATTCGATGTAAAAGCCGTCAACCCCCAAACGATGCTTTTTGTAGTTCATAGAGAGAGTATTTTGCACGACGCAATAGATTCATTTGCCAAAGTACTTGGAACCGATAAATCTTCATTTGGCCTACTAACCGGGTCATGTCACGATTTTTCTTCGTCATTTCTATTTGCAACTAATTTGTCTATTGCTAATCATATCGACAAGTTTGCACCAGACTACTTTGACTATATCGTCATAGATGAAGCACATCACATTACCGCTAACAGCTATCAAAAAATTTTGAAGCACTTTACTGCTAAATTCACTTTAGGCATGACAGCAACACCTGAACGCGGGGATGCAAATTCTATATATGAAAATTTCGATCACAATATTGCACTGGAAATTCGCTTAAGACATGCATTAGAAGAAAACCTCGTCGTTCCTTTTCATTATTTTGGAATAACTGACGCCAGTGGTATTGATTATAAATCTGTCAATCTGCTAAAAATAGAAGACGTCGCTGAGTTATTGAAAACGCACTACAGAGTTGAACATATTGTCGGCAAAATTGATTTCTATGGGTATGAAGGTGACGACTTAAAAGGTGTCGGATTTTGCGCGAATATTGATCATGCAGAATATATGGCTTCGCAGTTTAATAGGTTTGGACATCAAGCAATTGCATTAACGGGCGCTAATTCAGAAAGAGAGCGTCAACAAACAATGCTCCAACTAGCAGACAACAACCACCCTCTGTGCATGATATTTACTGTCGATATTTTTAATGAAGGCATCGATATTCCAGCTATCAACCTTGTATTAATGCTCCGTCCTACAGCGTCCCCCGTTATCTTTTTGCAGCAATTAGGCAGAGGATTACGCAAACATCCAAATAAGTCTTTCCTGACGGTGTTGGATTTCATTGGTAATCACAATCGAAGTTTTATGATTGCGATCGCGTTATATGGCCAAACGTCTTTTGACAAAGACAGTCTCAAAGTAGCCGTCAAACGCAACTTTATAGATTTGCCCGGCTGTACTCACGTTAGCCTAGATGAAATTGCAAAAGAGCGGATTCTTGAACAGCTTGAAAACGAAAATTTTAACGCATTGCAATATTTGAAAGAGGAATACTATGCGTTTAAATCTATTTGTAATACGGCCTCTAATACAAATAAATTCAAACTACCAATGCTTAACCTTTATCTAATGATTGATGGCTCACCCGAACCTTTAAAATTCATTAATTACTCTAAGACTTATATTGAATTTTTGTCACGAGTAGAACCTGATAATGCAGTGATACAAAAGCTTCGCCTAGACACCAATTTTAAATCCGCATATCGATTTGTTAGTGATCATCTGCCGGCCAAACGTGTCCCAGAGTTTTATATTTTAAAACTGCTCATTACACAAAAAAAAGTGACCATAAAACAAGTAGCAAAAGTTCTAACTCAAAACGGCTACAAATATAACGCTAGCAGTATAGTCTTTGCATTTGAATATTTGGCAGGCCAATATTTTGATAATACAGATGTTAAAAAATACAGCTCGTTAGGATACATTGCAGTAAATGATAAAAGTGAATTGGATCAAAATGTCCAATCGACCATCTTTGAAGTACAAGAACAGCCCGTAGACGGCACTGGTTATCCGTCTTACTCACAAATCGAATTTATTCGTTCAAATAACCTTGCAGAAGCAATAAGCAGTAGCGATAAACGCGACTTTTTAAATGATGCCATAGACTATGGAATAAGTCGTCACGAGCAAGAATTTGGTGACCAGATAAATAGTGAACAGCTCTTTGGCCTCTATAAACAATACAACATGCGTGATGTCGCTTTTGTGTGCGAATATTCAAAGAAACATAGTGCATTTAGAGGTGCAGGCGTCTTTAGTTATGCTCAACATTTCTTTCTATTTATAGAGCTGCACAAAGACGAGAATGCCATTGCCTATAAAGATAAATTTATTAGTCGTCAGCAATTACAATGGGACAGCCCAGAGTCAAGCCGCCCAGACAAAGGCCGCGGTTTAAATATCATTCAACATGTAGATAAAGGGCTAAAGCTGCACCTCTTCGTGCGCAAGTTCAGAAGTATAGACCGCGTTGTACAGCCATACATTTACATAGGCGAAGGCGTTTATATCTCGCATACTTATGAAGAATCGCATAAACCAATAACCTTTCAACTAAATCTAGAGAATGTTGTGCCAACTGAGATTTATGCTGAATTTACAACGACAAATTAATTTATGTATTACGAAGCATATGCCGACAAAAAACAAAATTTACGAAGACATCTATGTTAATTAATCAAATAGCAACTAAAAGTTCACGGTCGGCCAAGCCAATCCTTTTAGGCTCTTCTCAGCACAAATAACCAATTTATTGCCCCCTACCACTCACACAATTGCTGCATATCTTTCAAGCGGCCTCTTTGTAGCAGCAGGGCTTCAAATACATCATCGATGGAATCGTTTTGTGCGCTGAGGCCGGGTAGTGCAATATTCGCTTCGGCGAAGAAGCGTTGTTTTTGGTTGTGATTGTTGTCGTTTAACCACGCAGCTGCCCACCAGTGTTGCATGCGCTCTTTAGCGGCATTGAGTGTTTTCTCCGAGGGTAATTTGTCGCGCTTGTTACTGTTTACTTGGCTGTCGCTGGGAACTAGGTTCCATAAATCATTATTTGGCCAGCGTGAAAAAGGCATGCTGTGATCGATGTCGTAAAATAGTATCGCTGAGGGTAAAACACTTCAAATGAAGTACAGGTAAATATCTTGAGCTATAGGTAAAAGCAAAATGTACCCGATGGTCAGTCATTTGTCTTTCTAAGTTAACAGGCAATCTGTATAACTATTACTAATCTAAGCATTTTCAGCACGTTAAAGGAGTAACAACGCTGTGCTATATCTCGCGCTTTATTTTTCAGTTGGCCTGTTTACTGCTTTAACCTTTGCCGCTTATTGGTTGTTCTATAGGGGTACGATTGAGTCGCCTAAATCAGCAAAAGTCATGCTATTTAGTGCCATTGAACCCTTGATTCTGTGGCCTCATTTCTGCTGGTACTTTTTACATCATAACAACCGGCAGCATGCCATTACTCATTATGAAGGCTTTCGTATGCCTGAGATCAAAGGCGTCTCACCTGAAGAAGAGGAGCGTAAGTGGCAGACCGTTATTGATGACTTACCCCAATGTGGTATGTACATCATGTACAAAGGCACAGATATTTACGGCGAAGCATTATCAGCACGATTCATTTTTAAAACGGCTGAATTGCTGCCTGCAATATTTGATGCCATGCATCCGAAGCCTTTTGTGTTTGCTGATGGGACTTGTGCTGTAGACCTTGAGAACGATGACGCTAAAGGTGCTGAGGGCACCGATAATGACGTTGAGGACTTTTTTCTTGCTAAGGGCTTTACCCCCGCTGATGAATTTATTCCTGCTGAGGGCTCTTTTCTTAACGACGCTGAGGGCTCTCGTTTTAACGACGCTGAAGGCTCTCGTTTTAACGGCGCTGAAGGCTCTCGTTTTAGCGGCGCTGAAGGCTCTTTTTTTAACAACGCTGAGGGCTCTAATCAAGAAGATGAATCGCACAACAGTGCGCCGGAGCCGTTCTTTGCTCAAGAGCGTAATATGCACCGATGGTTAAGAGCTTACGACCCAGCGCTTCAACTATGTACTGGATTACCTAAGGCATTCGATCGCTTTGAATATATCGCCAGTAGCATGATAGAAGCAGGTAAAGGTCAAGTTTACTGTAAAACCTGCGCTAAATTATATGCCGCGAAGGACGTAAAAACAGAGGACGAAGGCCAAGGCGGCTGGATACTCGGCGCAATACGCTGCCCTCGGGAGCACTTATTAGCCCGTAGAAAGAAAATACACTTTATGCGTGCCTGCCAAGACTAGCGATAAGCGACGGTTCGAGGGCGAACCAAGTTCAAAGTATGAGAAATAGCACTTAGTCTAATAGCCTTTGACTGCAAGCGTTTCTATATTACCTTGATAAGTAGGAAATTTTTTAACCACACAAGGTATTAAATTAATAGCATGAAGTTAACACTCTCTCATCTCATCGCCGCATACAGCCTACTGTTGCTGTGCTGGGCATCAACACTTCATGCTAAAACCGAAGACAAATTACAGTTCTCAGGTTTTGCCCGGGTCATAATGGGTTACTTAGATGACAAAAATGCAGAGTATGTGGGCTACGAGAACAGCATTAGCCTTAACAAGCAGTCATTACTGGGCCTACAAGCCGATTATTTATTTAATGATGCGTTATCGGTTACGGGTCAGGTTGTTGGTTTTACTGATGACCAACGACATTCTGGACTAGAGTGGCTATACCTTTCTTATGCGCCGAATAATGCCTTGCAAATTAAGCTCGGCAGACAGCGTATTCCCTTTTTTAATTACAGTGACAGTCTTGATGTTGGCTTTGCTTACCCATGGATTACCCTGCCGCAACAATTTTATGATACCGCGTTTTTTACCACGTTCGATGGTGTACTTGCTAACTACCAATTTGCCGTTAGCGATTGGTTGATTAACTACGAAGGGTACTGGGGTCGTTTCGATGACAAAATCTACTTAGCTAATGACGAAATCAACACCCAGGTTATTGGTTTATTTGGCATGAATGCTAATTTTGGCTATAAAAACTTCACGTTTCGAGCCTCTTATAATCAAGGGGATGTGAGCATTGAGCAAGAGGAAGCACAGCAGTTTAGCCAACAGTTACGCCAACTTGGTTTCTCTGACAATGCTGATTGGCTCGATGCAAATGGCCTCATTCAATTTTATCAATTAAGCGCCAATTACGAAAACCTCGATTATTTTGTACGCAGTGAAATAGCAAAATTAGCCAGCGAAGGCGGCTTAGTCGCTGAGATTGATAGTTTCTATATTTCGGCCGGCTATAACTTTTATCCGTATACGGTTTACATTTCGTACAGTAAAAAGGACCTTCATTTTGATCATCGCCGAAACGAAATACCATTTGGCATATCGCCAGAACTCGATTTTTTAGCTAGTACCTACGCGAGTGTATTGGCCGACTTTGCCGACGATAAATCGACCGGTATTAAAATAGGCACACGATGGGATTGGCGCCCTCATCTTGCTTTCAAAGCAGAAATGACATTTTTAGAAGCAAAGGATGAAATCAGTAACGATTATGCGGTAAAGGATTTAGGTAACTTTGATGGCAGTGCCATCTTGTACCAGCTTGGTATTGAGTGGGTCTTTTAATGAGGAAATATCTCTTTTTCCTGTGTCTGTGTTGCCTGAGCATAGTTAATACTGCCGAAGCCATAGTTGTGATAGCCAATACCCCAGACAAGTCAATTCAACTCAATCGTCAGCAAGTACGGAACCTGTTTATGGGCGGCGTGATCCCCTATGACTTAGAGGCTATTGCTCTTCCATCTGAAAACCATACCCGGGTGTTATTTAACACTAAAGTGGTGGGCTTAACCGAGTCTCGTATTCAATCTTATTGGGCGCAAATGCGCTTTACCGGCCGTAAAAGAGCCCCCAAAGAAGTCGACAGCGAAAATTTAGTATTGGAGTATCTTAAAAACAATGAAGGAAGCGTTGGCTATTTACCAGCCGGGATCGCTATCCCCAAAGGATTAACGGTCATCTATGCAGCCCCATAGCAAAAAGGGAATACGCGCTTGGATATTTGATTATAAGCGCCCAGCAAGTGGCGTCTTTCATTGGCTACGAAACATCTTGGTCAACTGAGTGTTTATGCCCTACATAAAAAATAAAATGGCCGAGGGTATTAACCTTCAATTTAACAGCAGGTTTAGCGCTGAAAGGCGAAGTCAGTTTAATCAAGGGGAACGACGCCGATAGAGCCTATTTCACCGTTAATGATCGGAGTTTTGATAAACAAGCGGCTTTATATTTACTCGCTTTAGAGTGGGTATTTTAATGGGAAAGTCGCTCATTTTTCTCTTTTTGTACGCTATTAGTTTTGCGCACATAGTGGCTGCAACCGAAACCATTATCCTAGTGGCAAACACCCCAGACAAATCAATTAAGCTCAATCGCCAGCAGGTGCGAAATTTATTTATGGGCGGCGCCATTCCCTATGATTTAGAAGCCATCGCCTTACCATCTGAAAACCAAACCCGGGTGTTGTTTAACACTAAAGTGATCGGTTTAACGGAGTCCCGCATTCAGTCTTATTGGGCCCAAATGCGCTTTACTGGCCGTAAAAGAGCCCCCAAAGAAGCCGATAGCGAAAATTTGCTACTGGAGTACCTTAAAAACAATGAAGGTAGCGTAGGCTACTTACCTGAAGGGATGTCCACTCCTGAAAAACTTACCGTCATTTACACCACTCTTTAACAGCTGTGTTTGGGCTTACAGCCTATGCAGTCAGCTAAGGCGCATTTACACAAAATGCCTAATATATTCCAAGGTTAAAAAAACAGCACATCAACTGCCTGCCACATCAAGTTGATAGACAAAATCGACAATACGATTTGCACGACGCGCTGAAACTTCTCGGCGGGAATTTTATGTAATAGCTTCAAGCCTAGCCAAGTGCCAACGACCCCTGCAGCGACCATAGCGATAACCAAGGGTAACCATTGCCAGAAGGCAAAGCCAGCGACGCCATACACCAAAGCTTTCAATGAATGCTGCATGGTCATACTGGCTGAGAATGTGCCGGTAAAGCGCATTTTATCGTAGCCTTTACTATGCAAATAACTACCGACCAAAGGCCCACTTGCACCCACAAACATCGACAAAAACGTGGTTATCAGCCCTGCCAGTGCTTTACCCAAAGGGCTTGATTCTCTAATTTTCGGTTTTTGCCCCCACAGCAGAAAAAGTACAAACACACCCACGGCTAACTTCATCCAATCCAGGGGTAAGTCACTGACCACAAATGACGCAGCCAACGCGCCAATTAGCCCACCCGCGATGAAATAGAGCAACATGCTTTTATCGATATATCGATAAGTCAGTAGCATACGGTTAGCGTTAGAGCCCAATTGCACCAAGCCATGTACAGGTATAACTGCTGCCATAGGCATAAAAGAGGCCATCGCAACTAACAATAATAAGCCGCCACCTGCGCCTAATGCAGCGGTTAAGAAAGAGGTAAAACCCGCAAGGGCGATTAACAATACGCCGAGTAAAGGGGTGATTAGTTCACTGCTGAAAAAGTCCAAGAGGCCAACGTACAAATAAAAGCGTGCCGCATCATAGCGTGAGCTATCTCTGCGTGGCAAACTCGGATATGGCGAATACGGCCTTAAAACAGACTACTGGCTTTACGAAAAAGCAGGTCATTATTGTGTGTAATAAACCACTCTAGGAAGAGCCTACTTTCTAGATCCCCTCCTAATGTGTTATTGATTTACTACTTTTGCAAAAAATAGCGCTTAAACGCTAAATTAAGGGTACTAAAACCGAAAATTCGTTGACTCTAAGTCACCCTATAGTATTTTAATGAATAATATTTTAGCCTTAATTCTCAATAAGATAAGTCCATTAAACAGATGAACCATCGAATTCTCCACGTTAACTTAGCATGCTGCTTAATATTGCTTGGCTGGGCCACAACACTGCATGCTAACAGCCAAGATAAGTTGCAGTTTTCAGGATTTGCCCGCGTGGTTATGGGTTATTTAGACGACGAAAACGCCGAGTATGTAGGGTACGACAATAGCCTCAGTTTTGATCAACAATCATTGCTCGGTCTGCAAGCTGATTATACGTTTAATGAAACCCTATCGGTTACCGGTCAGTTAGTGGGCCATACTGGAGCGCAGCGTTCATCAGGGCTAGAGTGGCTATACCTCACGTATAAACCCAGTAATGCATTGCAAATAAAAATGGGTAAGCAACGTATCCCATTTTTTAACTACAGCGATAGCCTTGATGTTGGCTTTGCTTACCCTTGGCTAACCTTGCCCCAGCAATTTTATGACACCGCTTTCTTTTCAACATTCGAAGGGGTGTTAGCCAATTACGAATTTACTGCCAACGATTGGATCATTAACTACGAAGGGTACTGGGGCCGATACGATGACAAGTTTTATTTGTCGAGCGGCGAAATCGACGCCCAAGTCTCTGGCCTTTTTGGCGTAAATGCCAACGTCGGCTATAAAGATTGGACTTTCCGTGCATCGTATAATCAAGGAAATACCGACATTGAGTTGGCAGAAGTAACCCAATTAAGCGGACTGTTACGCAGCATTGGTTTTACTGATAGCGCTGATTGGCTCAATCCTTCTGGGCGCATTCAGTTTTATCAATTAAGCGCCAATTACGAAAATCTAAACTACTTCGTGCGCAGTGAAATCGCTAAAATGGTCGGTGAAACGGGCATAGTGCCTGATATTGATAGTTTTTATATTTCGGCTGGATATAATTTCTACCCTTACACTGTGTATATTTCATACAGTAAAAGAGACATCTCTTATGACCATCTGGATAACGAAATTCCGTTCGGTGTATCTACAGAGCTCGATTTCCTAGCGTCGGCTTACAATAGCGTTTTAGCCAGCTTCCCTGACGACAATACGAACGGTACTAAAATTGGTATCCGCTGGGATTGGCAGCCCAATGTGGCACTTAAAGGCGAAATGACCTTGGTTAAAGCGGGCGACAGTATCAGCAATGATTTCGCCTTAAAAGATCTAGGCAACTTTGATGGTAGCGCCATCTTGTATCAGCTCGGCTTAGAGTGGGTATTTTGATGAGGCTTGTTTACGTTCTTTTTATTCTATTTTGCCCCAGTATTTTCACCTTGTCTAATGGGGCTGAAGCCATAATAGTGGTGGCGAATACACAAGACAAATCAATTCAATTAAACCGTCAGCAGGTGCGAAATCTATTTATGGGAGGCGCGCTGCCCTATGATTTGAGTGCTGTAGCCCTGCCGCCAGAAAACCAAACTCGGGTGTTGTTTAACACCAAGGTAGTAGGCTTAACCGAGTCTCGTATTCAATCTTATTGGGCGCAAATGCGCTTTACCGGCCGTAAAAAAGCACCTAAAGAGATAGAGAGCGAGCAATTGGTGCTCGAATACCTTAAAAACAATCAAGGAACGATTGGCTATTTACCCGCAGGCATCACCCTTCCTAAAGAATTAACTGTGGTCTATCAAATCCACTAGCGTTTAAGTAAGTCTTGTAAATTCATAGGTTTAGCAAATAAGTAACCTTGTAATTGGTGACAGCCATTTAGTATCAAAAATTCGGCTTGCTCTCGTGTTTCCACCCCTTCGGCACATATTTGTAAATTCAGTTGCTTCGCCATTTCAATGATCGTTTTGGTCACTAGGGTACTGCGTTTGGATACATTTAAGTTATCGACAAATTGCTTGTCAATTTTAAGCGTATTCAAGTGAATTTGGGTTAAATACCCTAACGAAGAATAACCCGCTCCAAAGTCATCTAGGGCAATAGAACAACCCATGTCGCGTATCTGTTTAAGGAACTCATTAGCCACATCAAAGTTTTCTAAATAGGCTGACTCGGTTACTTCAAACTCTATGTGTGACGTATCTACCCTATATTTATCGAACATGGCTCTGATGTAATCGACCAATGAGGCATTTTTGATATCATGAGCCGACAGATTTAACGACACCACCATTTTGCCCGTATGCATTGCCAGTATTTGATCCAATTCCTGACACACCTTTTTAATCACCCATTTGGTAATCGACAGGATTTTGCCACTTTGCTCTGCTATGGGAATAAACTCAGCAGGAGAGACCGTACCTAACGATTCGCTCTTCCAGCGGATAAGCGCTTCATAACCGACAACAGATTCGTCTGGCGCCACTTTTGCTTGGTAGTGCACGCTAAACTCGTTATGTTTTATTGCCCCAGAAATCGAGTTGGCAATCAGTAAGCGCCGCTTGTTGTCTTCCATCATGTCGGGCACAAATACCGTGTGTGTGCTTCTTCCTGCGTCTTTTGAGCGGTACATGGCGATATCAGCATTACTGATAAACTCGCTCACGTTAAAGTTAGAATCACTGGCCCGAGCGATGCCGATGCTGACCCCGATTTGTACCTCCCAGGATTGGATCTCAAACGGCTTACTTAGCCCATGAACTAAACGTTCAGAAATTTCGAACAACATAATGTCGTTAGGATCGTTGTGCAATAACACCAGAAATTCATCACCACCGAGGCGTGATATTAGGTCGCCTTCACGTAAGAATGCTTTGGTTCGTAGGCAGACTTCCATCAATAATAAGTCACCAATCTCATGACCAAAGGCATCATTGACCCCCTTGAATCCATCTAGGTCGAAGTACATTAAGACTAAATTACGGTTATCACGCTTTGCCTTAGCCAATTCAATTCTTAACGTCTCCATGAAAAATTGACGGTTAGGTAAACCCGTTAAACCATCAAAGTTTGCCAACCGTTCCATGGTTTTCTGTTGCTCTTTAAGCTGCTCGGTGTATTCGCTATTCTTCTGGGTTTCAGTGTTGATAGTCTCCATCATGCTATTGATATCACGACTTAACTCAGCCACTTCTTGCTTTCCACGAATATCAATACGCAATGAATAATCATGGGTTTTTTGAATTTTTTGCGCCAGACGAGACAAGCGGCTTAGGGGTAAGAATAACTGTCGTTGAATTAAAAACGAGCCAAGGATGGCAATAAAAAGTACCAGCAACACTAAGGGTAATACACGCTTTAACAAGGTCAGCTTGCTATTTTTAAGCGGCCCTAACGAGTCATTGACGATCAATAAATACCCTAAGGGCAAACGAGCGTCACCGACCAGCTTTAACGCAATAAGCTCCCCTTCGCGTACCTCAACCCCAAGAGGAAGATGTTTAAGTGTTTCGAGTTGGATATCAAGTTCAAAATTTTGCGGGGTAAAGGTTGAACCAAAATACACATTCAACTGCTGCCAATGCTGATCAAACACCACTGCATATTTAACATTTTCGTAGCGATCTAGGCGTAATAAGGTCGTGGTAATTTCGAAGGTATCAGGATCGGTGGCCATAAGGGAAACAAGATCACTGGCCATATTTTCTGATAGGCCATCAAGGTCGCCCAGGGTTGATTCCAGATAAAGGCTTTCATATTCTTCAATGGAAAAAACGAGAACAGCGGTACAAACTAAGCATATTGCAACAACAGTCAGCATAGTTGTGGTGTTTTTGATTGTTCTAAACAGCATGTATCAATCCCTTATTCCACCAATTTGCTATTAGGAATGCCGTTTGAATGATCTATTCAATACCTAATAACTAAAAAACTATCGTTACCGAATCGAAAACAGGGTCAGATAACATAGCGCTATTCATAGCATAGTGATTAACGCTAACTTTCGATATTAATCAATTGGTTAACTTTTCATATTTACCTTCATTTATTTCTTTGCGTGTATTCGTGCAAAATCTCCCGACTAAACTGCGACTGACAAGGCGAAACCTATGCAAATTAGCCATATTCCGTGCGTTTTTTGCAAATACATGACTCACTTGCCAGCCTTTAGTCACAATATTGTGTATTCCCACACATTTACGCAACATTTTTAACAAATGTAAGCTACTGAATTTTATTAATTTAAATATTTAATGCATTAAATGTGAACATTTTGTAAGCAAAAACGATTGACGATGTTAAATCAATCTGGGAATATGCTCACTAGTCGGGCATATCCCCAAAATACAATCATTAACTCAGATCTAGGGCTTACGCCCTGTTTGTGAAGGCAGTTAACGGATATATCGGCTTTAGTTGATTTCCATTTGAAATCTATAAGACCACACACAACACTTACTTTCATAAGGGCGTAAACATGTCTAACTCAAACATCTGCACAACTCACTGTCATCGTAACAATGCTCGACCTGCGTCGGTCTTCGGCAAGCTAGGATTACTCGCGGCAGCAGTTATGGCTGCATCAGCACCTACGCTGGTACATGCTGAAAAGCTAAGCAAAACAGCACCGGCGTACGTACCCGCTACCCAAGTAAACTCGTTTCTTGATGGTCGTGTAGAAGTTAACTTTCTAGCTATGCAAAACTACCAAGCAATTCAAGCCAAAGAAGGCGCGTTTCGCCCTGTAGATGAAGAACAGTCTTCTGGTTTTGGTCGTATCAGAGCAAACCTCATGCTTAAGTTTCACATCACGGAATACATCACCGCTGATATCGATATCGCTGAAGAGCCAAATGATTTCGGTAACAACGGCGACCGTGATTTTGCTTTTCACAATGACTACTCGGGTATCGAGTTTGACTTATTTGGTCTTACTGAGTATGCGCGTGAAAATGCTAACTTGACCCTGCGCGTTGGTACCATTGGCGGAGCTCCTTTCCAATTTAAAGGGTTTCAAGACGGCGCTGACAACCAAGGTAACGCCCTCATTGGTAACGGAATAACGGACTACGCAACCGCAGAGAATGGTGCACAATTAAGATATACCGAGACATTCGATGATGGTGTAATCCGCAGCTACAATGTTACCGGCCACATCACCACATCCAGTTTTGGCGAAGCGTTCCAAGAAGATCGCGGTTTTAACTACTTGCTTCAAGGTAGCTTAGAGTTCGCTGGTGGTTTTAAAGCCGGGATGAGTTTTTTACAGGCCAACCAAGGCGACCAATTGCGCTTTGAAAACGGCGTAGCAAGCCTTGACGGTTTAACCACCACTAACTATCGCTTTGGGGATGGTGAAAACTATAACTTTTCGGCATCAGCTTCAAGTGAGCGCGACACCCATGTTGGTATTATGCCAGGGCTTGAGCAGACAACAATTCAGTTGAACTTAGCGTACCAGCCAACGCCTGAAACCAGTTTAATTTTTATGATTGGTAAGTCCAGTGACGATTATACTTTCGCAGATACGGCAGGAAACGCAGTAGCCGGTATTACTTACTTCGGCGTAGACGGGGTCGCTGATCCGGCAGGAACAACGTTCGATTCAAATAGCGTGATTAAAGGAGATTCGTCAGTTGAGTATTGGACTGTTGAAGCCCAGCATTATTTCATTCCTCGCAAGTTCTATGTCGCCGCACGTTATGCAGAAGCTGAAAACACCTCAGATTTAATCGCCCAAACAGATAACACAGTTGAGCGCCTACAAGTGGCTGCAGGTTACTGGTTCAATGATAGAACGCTTCTAAAGTTCGAATATGTTGATCAAGACGAAGGAATTAACTCTGGCGGGCAAATCGGTAAAGGGTTTGACGGCTTCACCTCAGAGATATCCGTTAAATTCTAAGTTATTAGTCTACTTGATGTGGCCATGTACCTAACAATGGCTGCATCACACTGAACTACAATAAGTTATGAAAACCGTCTTATTTACCCCTGCGAAGCAAAATAGCGGTACGTAAGATACCTAACCGAAAACATAAGGGGAATGCCCGATGTTGAAAAAAATTACCATGTTAACCTGTGCAGCGCTAACGCTGAGTACTGCCGTAACCGCTGAAACCATCACCATCGCCACGGTAAACAACGGCGATATGATCACCATGAAAGAGCTAAGCGCTGATTTTGAAGCTAAGCATCCAGATATCGACCTGCAGTGGGTCACATTAGAAGAAAATATTCTACGTCAACGTGTGACGACCGATGTTGCTACCAAGGGTGGCCAATATGACGTCATGACGATCGGTACATACGAGGTGCCTATTTGGGGCAATCAAGGTTGGCTAACTGAACTTGACGACTTAGGCGCTGAGTACGACGAAGAAGACTTACTTCCGGCTATCAGAAGTGGCCTGTCGGTAAATGACAAATTATATGCGGCCCCTTTTTACGGTGAAAGTTCGATGGTCATGTACCGCAAAGACTTGATCGAAAAAGCCGGTCTTGAAATGCCCACCAAACCCACCTGGAAATTTATTCGCCAAGCTGCCAAAGCCATGACAGATAGTGACGCCGGTGTGTATGGGATCTGTCTGCGAGGTAAAGCTGGGTGGGGTGAGAACATAGCGTTGATTACCGCCATGTCAAATTCTTTTGGTGCCCGCTGGTTTGATGAAAATTGGAAGCCACAATTTAACACGCCTCAGTGGAAAGACACCTTGCAATACTATGTTGATATCATGACAGAATCTGGCCCTCCTGGCGCATCTTCAAACGGATTCAATGAAAATTTAGCGTTGTTTCAAACAGGTAAGTGCGGCATGTGGATAGATGCCACTGTTGCGGGTGCCTTTGTGACCAACGAAAAAGATTCGGAAGTCGCCGATAAGGTGGGCTTTGCCATGGCTCCGGATATGGGCTTGGGTAAACGTGGAAACTGGTTATGGGCATGGACGCTTGCTGTACCTTCTAGCAGCGAAAAAAGCGCAGCAGCAATGAAGTTTATCAGTTGGGCAACATCCAAAGAGTACCTTGCTCTCGTCGCAAAAGAAAAAGGTTGGGCTAATGTACCTCCAGGTACTCGTACATCTTTGTACGCCAATCCTGAATATCTAAAAGCCGCTCCCTTCGCTGAAATCACCTTGGCGTCTATTGAGTCTGTTGATCCGAAAAACCCAACGGTGCAACCCGTGCCTTATGTGGGCGTTCAATTTGTTGCCATACCTGAGTTTCAGGGTATTGGTACTGCCGTAGGCCAACAATTTGCCGCTGCATTGACTGGGCAGATGACGGTAGAGCAAGCATTGGCTAGCTCACAGCGCTTGGTCGAACGCGCAATGCGTAAAGCACGTTATCCAAAATAGTTAAATTTTGATGGGGGGTAAGTGCAGGTCACTTACCCATGGTTTTCACTTGAAAAAGGTCTAGATTATGGCGACGATGCAATCTCGTAACTTAGCTAGAATGATGTTATTTCCATCCGTCGTATTGTTGTTGGCGTGGATGATAGTACCGCTGTGTATGACATTGTATTTCTCATTTTTAGATTACAATCTACTCACACCCGGAAGCGAAGAATTTATTGGTTTTCTAAATTATGAGTTCTTTCTGACAGATCCTGCTTTTTTTGCCTCTTTTTTCAATACACTGTTGCTCGTGGGGGGGGTTCTTCTTATCACCATTTGTGGTGGTATTGGCTTGGCGATCTTGCTTGACCAAGCCATTTGGGGACGCAACTACGTGCGCATTATGGTGTTAGCGCCGTTCTTTGTTATGCCGACAGTTTCTGCTTTAGTGTGGAAAAATATGCTGATGAATCCGGTTAATGGTTTGTTTGCACACTTTGCCATATGGATTGGTGTCGAACCCGTCGACTTCTTTGCTCAAGTACCCTTGTTGTCAATTATTATCATAGTGTCATGGCAGTGGCTGCCGTTTGCAGCATTGATATTACTCACTTCTATTCAGTCCCTTGACCGTGAGCAATTGGAAGCCGCTGATTTGGATGGTGCCGGCCCGTTTAGTAAATTTATTTATATTGTTATGCCGCATTTATCTCGCGCTATAACAGCTGTAATTTTAATCGAAACCATCTTTTTACTGTCGATATTCGCTGAAATATTGGTCACAACCAGTGGTGGGCCGGGCTATGCCTCGACCAATCTTACCTACTTGATTTACACGCAATCATTACTTCAATTTGATGTTGGCGGAGGCTCAGCAGGAGGTATTGTCGCAGTAATCATTGCCAATATTGTCGCTATTTTCCTTATGCGCCTAATTGGCAAAAACCTGGAGGACTAAATTATGGCTATGAATAACAGTAATAAATCTAAAATTATTTATACCGCTTTAGCCTGGGGCATAAGTGGAATGATCTTTTTCCCCATTTTATGGACCTTGCTAACCAGCTTTAAAACGGAAGCTGAGGCAATATCAGCCAACCCCAGTCTATTTATGTTTGATTGGACACTTGAAAACTATTCAGACGTACTGGCGCGTTCCCCCTACTTTAACCATTTCTGGAATTCTGTAGTGATTTCGATTGGTTCTAGTTTGCTAGGTTTAGTCATAGCCATACCCGCAGCTTGGTCTATGGCGTTTGTGCAAACTAAACGCACTAAACATTTATTAATGTGGATGCTGTCGACCAAAATGTTACCGCCGGTCGGTGTACTGATCCCTATTTATTTGATGTTTAGAGATTTCTCTTTGCTCGACACTAAATTGGGCTTGGTCATTGTTATGACACTGGTCAACTTACCGATAATGGTGTGGATGCTTTACACCTACTTTAGAGAAATCCCACATGAAATCCTTGAAGCATCACGTATGGACGGATGCAGTATTGCTGAAGAGATATTTCATGTGTTACTACCGCTTGCACTGCCAGGTATAGCTTCTACGCTACTTCTAAACGTTATTTTAGCGTGGAATGAAGCTTTTTGGACACTGATATTGACCGCAGCAAATGCAGCCCCGTTAACGGCATTTATTGCCAGTTATTCAAGTCCAGAGGGATTATTTTACGCCAAGTTATCAGCAGCATCGGTGATGGCCATTGTGCCCATACTTATACTTGGTTGGTTTAGTCAGAAACAATTAGTGCGCGGATTAAGCTTCGGCGCAGTAAAATAGGAGAGTTATCATGGGCAGCATTACTTTAAAACAGGTCACGAAAACTTTCGGCGACGTAAATGTAATTAAACCAATAGATCTACAGATACATGATGGCGAATTCATCGTATTCGTTGGTCCGTCAGGTTGTGGTAAATCAACTTTGTTGCGGATGATCGCGGGTTTGGAAGATACAACCAGTGGCAATATTGACATAGACGGACAAGATGCCACTAATACGCCTCCTGCAAAGCGAGGCTTAGCCATGGTGTTTCAATCCTACGCACTGTATCCACACATGTCGGTGCGCAACAATATTGCGTTCCCATTAAAACGAGCAAAAATGCCCCCTGCTGAAATTGAGGCAAAAATTGCCTCCGCGGCAAAAATATTGAATCTGGGTGATTATCTGGATCGCAAACCCGGACAATTGTCAGGCGGTCAGCGTCAACGCGTTGCAATTGGCCGTGCGATAGTGCGTCAACCTTCTGCGTTTTTATTTGATGAGCCACTGTCTAATTTAGACGCATCATTGCGCGTTAACATGCGCCTGGAAATTTCCGAGTTACACAAAACTCTTGATACGACGATGATTTATGTCACCCACGATCAAGTAGAAGCGATGACAATGGCAGATCGCATTGCGGTATTTAATGCAGGTGTGATTGAGCAGGTCGGAACCCCGCTAGAGTTGTACCAAACTCCGATCAATCGCTTTGTTGCTGGTTTCATTGGTTCGCCAAAAATGAACTTTATTGAGGTTGAAGCAGTTGATGGCGATCCAACCAGTTGCGTGGGAGTACGTCCGGAGCATTTAAAAGTTACACAGGACAAAGGCCTTTGGACGGGTAAAGTTGGTGTGATTGAGCATTTAGGGTCAGAAACCTTTCTACATATTCATGTTGATGGAGTGGGTCCCCTTACCCTTAAAGCTGATGGTGATTGCCCATTGAAATATGGCGACGATGTAAATTTGACCGCACCGCAAAACAAAATTATGCATTTTGATGCAGCGGGTAAGACTCTGCCAGCGACTCCATTTTCCGGTAACTAAACGGCACAGGGGAGGCAAACCTTTTTGGGTTTGTTTCCACGTGTTCACCCGGGAAATGAACCAACCTGATTTATATTAGCATTTTGCTACATAACGTAGGAGCTCAATTCAATGACTATTAAACTTGGTCTTGACACACTTGATGCCATGCCACCTAACGTGTCTAAACCCGATTATCAACGCGCATTGCTTTCACCCGGTATTATTCACATTGGCGTCGGCAATTTTCATCGTGCTCATCAAGCGGTTTACCTAGACAAATTATTTAACGCAGGCCTGGCCCATGATTGGGCTATCAGAGGAGCAGGCATTAAAACCTATGACTCGGTCATGCGCGACAAATTGAAAGCTCAGGACTGGTTAACGACCGTGGTAGAACTAGATGCAAAAGGACTCACCGCTAGGGTTTGCGCTTCGATGCTCGATTTCATCGAAAATGATGCCAGTACGTTAATTGACGCCCTCACCGATAGTCAGATTCGAATAGTGTCAATGACAATTACCGAAGGGGGTTATTTCATGGATGATAAGACAGGCGGCTTCAACCTTGCCCATGACGAAATCCAAAGGGATATTGCTAATATTGAAACCCCCACAACCGTATTTGGCTTAATGATTTCGGCGCTAAAACGTCGTAAGGAACAGAACAAGCCAGCTTTTACCATTATGTCCTGCGACAATATTCCTCACAACGGTAATATTACCAAACGAGTTGTTAGCGAAATGGCTGCAGCGATCGATGGTGATTTAGCGCAGTGGATTAGCCAAAATGTTACCTTCCCGAATTCTATGGTTGACTGTATTACGCCGGCAACATCAGAGCAGGAACGTCAACGTCTGGTGACTTTATTTGATATAGAAGACCAGGCCCCTGTTTTTTGTGAACCGTTTAGACAATGGGTACTAGAGGATAACTTTGCCAATGGCCGCCCCCCCCTAGAACAGGTCGGTGTCGAATTTGTTGCAGATGTCGCCCCTTTTGAACTGATGAAATTACGTATTCTAAATGGTGGACATGCCGCAATTGCCTACCCAGGCGCTTTATTCGGCATTCACTTTGTCCACGATGTTATGGCTCATCCACTCATAAGCTTGTACTTGAAAAAACTGGTTACACAGGAAATTATTCCTACCTTACCCCAGGTGCCTGGGGTCGATTTTGATGACTATTTTGCCGTTATCGAATCTAGATTTGCTAATCCTGAAGTGTGCGATACTGTGCCACGGCTATGCCAAGATGCATCGAACCGTTTACCCAAGTTCATTTTGCCCACTATTGTGGCCAATTTAGAACAAGGTAGAGATTGCGCTGGTCTAGCGTTAGTCGTGGCATTATGGTGTCGACTTTGTGCTGAAGGCGACGTTCCCAATAGCAAAATATCTATTGACGACCCACAAGCTAAAAGGCTTATAAAACAAGCATCTATGGCAAAAGTGGAACCGGCAATATTTTTGCAAATGACGGACATATTTGGGACACTCTCAAGCAACAACGTATTTGTTAAGCATTTTACGTCGATATTAGACATGCTCTGGGTCTCAGGTACTGAAAAGACCTTAGAGTGGTATTTAAAACAATAAGAATAATTGCCGGTTATTGAATGACTCCTTCCCACACATCACTTTTGCAGTACCCCATAGAATTAATCATTTTTGATTGCGATGGGGTACTGATAGATAGTGAAATTATAAGTAAACGTGTATTGCTACACATGCTCTTAGAGCTTGGTGTGCGCATATCCGATGAATATTTTGAGTCGAACTTCCTCGGCCATAGTTTTGAGCATGTCACAGCCAAAATTTTGGCTGACTTTGACGTAGCATTAGCGAGTTCATTTTCCCAAGACTATCAAACTAAGTTAATGCAAGTTTTCGCTGTGGAGCTTGAGCCCACGGTTGGACTAGAACGAATGTTATCAGAGCTCAAAGTACCTTATTGCGTGGCGACCAGTAGCAGTCCTCAGCGCGTCAGTCGCGCGCTAGAGATAACGCGTATTGGCCACTATTTTGGTGATCAAGTTTTCACTTCTTCTGAAGTAAAAAACGGTAAACCCGCTCCTGATTTGTTTTTATACGCAGCGGAAAAAATGGGTGTTCATCCTCAATGTTGCCTAGTGATTGAAGATTCCCCCGCCGGCATTCAAGGGGCCAAGGCAGCCCAAATGCAAGTCATCCGATATGCTGGCGCAGGCCATATGCAGCAATGGAGACAACCCGGCGAGTCCTCAGTCGACGATTTGACGACTATCAAAAATTGGCAAGCTCTTTATGCGCTTGCACCGACGCTCAACACAATACATAACATGCGAGATAAACGTGGTTAAGCTTTCCAGTGCCGAAAATAGACGATTAGACGACGCCGCTCGAGCCGGCTGGTTATATTATGTTGCGGGTAACACACAAGATGACATCGCAAAAAAACTCGGAATTTCTCGCCAATCGGCTCAGCGCATGGTGGCGTTATCCGTTAGCGAGAAGTTAGTAAAAGTTAGGCTCGATCATCCCATTGCTAAGTGCATGGACTTGGCTGAAAAAATTTCCAACCGTTTTGGTCTGCTTTCCTGTGAAGTGGTGCCTAGTGATATTAGCGATCCGACCTCGACCGTGGGTTTAGCCCAGGCCGGAGCCAACGAAATTGAACGTCATTTAAAATCAATACAACCCAAAATATTGGCCATGGGCACCGGGCGAGTGCTGCGTACCTGCGTAGATGAACTGGCCCCGCTAGATTGTGCTCAGCATAAAATTGTAGCCTTACTGGGTAACATGACATCTGACGGCGCGGCGTCACCTTATGATGTAGTGGTACGCATGGCTGAGCGCGTTAACGCCAAGCATTACCCCATGCCTTTACCTGTGTTGCCGCGAAGTGTGAACGCAAAAAATCAGTTACACGCCATGCCCCACATTGCGCAGAATATGAATCTGGCACAACACGCAGATGTGACCTTTGTAGGTGTGGGTAATTTAGGCACCAATTCGCCCCTGCATCTAGACGGTTTCGTGACCCCTGAAGAGTTAGACGAGTTGCAAACGGGCGGCGCCGTGGGAGAAATTATTAGCTGGGTATTTGATAAAAATGGGCAGTTACTCGATTGCGGTATCAATCAACGAGTGGCCAGTACGCCGCTTATTGTTGGCTCAGATAAACCGGTATTTGCTTTAGCTGCCGGTGAAGATAAGGTCTTTGCAATATTGGGCGCTTTACGATCAAAGCTGGTGAACGCTTTGATTACTAATGAATACACTGCCGAGCGCTTATTAAGTATCGACTAAGCTTAAGGCAAACAATCATCGCGCAACAAAAAGGGACCATCAGGTCCCTTTTTTACGGTCCATTGTTAAAGGCCGTTTTATGCTTTACTTTTAAGAACAAAGGTCATGCTGTTCACTTCATCCAACGTGGGTAACGCAGTCATAGCGCCAATTTTGGCACACACCAAGCCGCTAACCTTACCAGCAAATTCGATAAAGTCTTTAAAGTCGTCGTGGTAGAAGTTGTCGCTTGGCCCACTTTTAGCCATTTGAAACAAAATAGCGCCGATAAACGAGTCACCAGCCCCTGTGGTATCAACGGCGTTTATTTCATAGGCAGGCACTATGTAATGCTGGCCATTTTGTGAAATTAAGCAGCCGTCTGGGCCCAGGGTCACCAGCACAACTTTCACGCCTAAATCATGAAAATACTGACAACCTTCAGCCATATCGTCTTTTTGCGAGAGTAAAACTAACTCTTCATCGCTAACTTTTACGATATCAGCTAACGCAAAATAGGTATTACAGATGTCTCTGAATTCAGCGTCTCGTCCGCGCCATAAATCGACTCTGTAGTTAGGATCGAAACAGATTATATTGCCATTATTCTTACCTTGCTGAGCAATACGCAGATAACTTTCGCCTAACTCTCCGCCAAGTAATGCAGTGGCAGAGCCAAGATGCAAAATAGAATCCGTCAACAAGGTACTGATGGTGTTGTCGTCTAAGTTCAGTTGTTCATCTGCGCCACGGTTAAACGCAAATTCTCGCTCACCGTTATCGCCCAAAGAGACAAATGCCAAGGTAGTGGAAGTAGATAAAGACGCAACGTGGTCAGTGTTGACGGCATAACGTTTGACTTCTTCAATCAAAAACTCACCAAAAGGGTCGTTACCAACTGAGCCGACTAATACTGGCTCACCGCCTAACTTACCGATACAGGCTGCAACATTAGCGGGTGCACCACCAGATTTTTTAACGTAATTAACGCCATTGACCAAACCACTGTTGGTATCTGTACACACAAAATCGATGAGCATCTCACCAATGCAAATTATCTTCATAATCTCTTTCCGTATAAAAATGTTTAACAATATTGATATGACGAGAAACGGCATAAAAGAACGCCGAACACCTCGGTGTTACAGATCTGTTCTAGCTGACTTTGAACATGGATATTTAAGGGTTAAGCCCAGCCTAATCAAGCCTAAATAGTATGTTGCAAAATTTGCGTTTGTCGTTACGTAAATACCCTTCGAGTATACGCAAAACAGGTTCTGATTAACATCTTTGCAGCCCTTTGTTTATCGATATTTTGTATAATTTAGACAATAAAAATACTGTGACTCAGGCAGGTTTAATTAGCAAAAACACACTCTTTTTTTAGTGACATTATCGTTCATCGACTATTGCCGTAACTTAACTACCAACTAACCAATTTTAATGTATTTTAGCGACACAGTTTGTAAGTAAGGATGAGATTACAACCTAAAATATAAATGAAAGGCAGTCGAGGGGGACGTGACGGTAAGCGGAATATTTTAGATAAAAACGCACTGCCTGTTATCTTGTATTAGCTAAAACTAGGCAGTGACATATAAATTAACGACGAGGGAAGCTGGCTAACGCTAATTTAGCGACGCCAACAAGCTGAGCTTCCGTTGCACCGCTACTGGCTTGAATCGCTATACCATTGATAACCGTACATAAATATCGAGCTAAGGTTGACGCATCAGCTTCATCTGTCAAATCCCCTTGCTGTTGGGCTAACTCAAGGCGACTGCGTAATTCGTTTTCACCTTGTTGACGCCGCTTAGTGAGTACATCTTTTACACCGGCTGCGGCTTCACTACAGGCCAAAGCACCTTGCACCATCACGCATCCTTGAGGATGAGATGAGTCGGACATATTTTTAGCCGCACCTAACAGCATAAACTCAGCCACTTCATATGCTGTTTTTTGCTCAAGCGCAGGCTTGAAAAAACCACAGGGACGATTTTCATAAAACTCAATGGCTTTTAAAAATAGCTGCTCTTTGTTACCGAAGGCAGAATACAAACTGGGTTTATTAATACCCATAGCAGTGGTTAAATCTGACAGCGATGCACCGTCATATCCTTTCGCCCAGAAAACATCTAACGCTTTCTCTAAGGCTATTTGCATGTCAAAAGCCCGTGGTCTTCCCACTGCGGCAGTACAACTAACAGTGCTCATTATTCAGCTCCTGATATAAATGTGTTCACATAGTAAACAGGTAATTAACCCTTGTCTATATGGGGTTATTTACTATTAAGTACAGAAAGAGTAGAAAATTCCCATTTGTAGCTTTAGGCAAACAATGTGAAGTATTCGACATTCAACTTGCCTCTCACCCTGCGTACCATTCACCAAGTAGTTAGTCTCACTGGCCGAAACTAAGTTCAAATTAGGCGGCGTTTTCTCTATCTATTTTAGTCATGTATCTGCCTTTAACCAGCTCGGCAATCGTGCATATAAAAAAAGTCTACATTATATTAAAAATAACTTACCACTCGGTACATAAATCAATTGACTACGCCTACTAGATCTATATTCTTACCGACCAGTACAAAATATTATTTCATACATACCTCAATCGCCGTAAACTTTAGGAATTAACCCTATGAGCAAAAAACACACGTTCAGAAATATCATTTTTAGCGGGATCACTAGTCTGGTGTTGGTTGCTTGTGGCAACACAGAGCCAACTAAACAACCATCAGCTCCCATAGACCCACAAGTCAGCGTCGCCCGTGTCGTGAATGAACGCATCACTGAGTGGGACGAATTCACCGGTCGTTTACAGGCACCACAAACCGTCACCTTGATACCTAGGGTCTCTGGATATATTGAAAACGTTTTGTTCGAAGAAGGGGCTGTAGTTGGCAAGGGTGATGTATTGTTTCAAATCGACCCACGTGCTTTTAAAGCAGAAGTTGATCGCCTTAAAGCTGAGTTACAAAGTGCCGAGAGTGCGTTTATCCAAGCACAAAACGACTTTACTCGCGCTGAAACCCTTAGCGAACAGCGAGCTGTATCCATCGAAATTCTCGATGGCCGATTGGCACGCAAACAGCAAACGTCTGCGACTGTGGCATCCGTTTCAGCGGCCCTAGCCCTCGCCGAGCTTGACTTGTCATACACCCAAGTGACTGCACCTATTTCAGGGCGTGCTTCCTACGCGTTAATTACCGAGGGTAACTTTGTGACGGCGGGACAAAGCGCACTAACCAGCTTGGTCTCTATGGATAAAATGTATGCCTATTTCGATGTCGATGAGCAAACCTATCTTAAGTACGCTCAGTTAGCTGAGTCTGGTAAACGCTCTGACACTCGAGATGTCGCGGCTAATCCTGTGTACATGGCATTAGCCAGTGAAATAAATTTCGAACATATAGGTAACGTCGACTTTGTTGATAACGCGGTAAACCAACAAACCGGCACCATTCGTATTCGCGCCACTTTCCCAAATCATGATCATGCGTTATTACCTGGGTTATTTGCCCGAGTTAAATTAACCGGTAGTAACTCCTATCAAGGCATTTTGATCGACGAGAAAGCCATAGGTACGGATCTGAACAGAAAATTTGTATTAGTCGTTGATCAAGATAACCAACTGGAATATCGCAACGTGGTATTAGGCGAGAAAATCAATGGTTTGCGCATCATTACTGACGGTTTAACCCCCACTGACAGCATAGTGGTGAATGGCTTACAACGTGTTCGCCCGAAGATGAAAATACAGCCCAAATTGGTCGACATGACCTCACAAGAAGCACTGACCGCCTTGCGTCAGCAACAAAAATTACTCGACCAAACCAGCAATGAATTGACAGCGCAAGCTGACAAAACATTAGCTGAACGCGGTTAAAGGGAACCCCAATGTTTTCGCAATTTTTCATACGTCGTCCGATATTCGCGGCCGTTATATCTCTTATTTTCTTTATCGTAGGTGCCATATCAGTATGGCAACTGCCTATAACCGAGTATCCAGAAGTGGTGCCACCCACAGTTGTGGTTACAGCTAACTATCCTGGCGCAAACCCCAAGGTGATCGCTGAAACGGTTGCCTCTCCTTTGGAGCAAGAGATAAACGGCGTGGAAAACATGCTGTACATGTCCTCACAGGCCACATCTGACGGGCGTATGACGCTAACGATCACCTTTGCCATTGGCAGTGATGTAGATTTAGCCCAAACACAAGTACAAAGTCGAGTTGAGCGAGCCAAACCACGCTTACCCGAAGAAGTGCAGCGCTTAGGCGTGGTAACCGAAAAATCATCACCGGATTTAACCATGGTGGTGCATTTAACCTCGCCAGATAAGCGTTATGACATGTTGTATTTGTCAAACTACGCGGTACTAAACGTTAAAGACGAACTAGCGCGTATTGAAGGCGTCGGTCAAGTGCGTATATTTGGAGCGGGTGATTACAGCATGCGCGTTTGGCTTGACCCAAATAAAGTCGCTGCTTTAGGTTTGTCACCAAGTAATATTGTTGCCGCTATTCGCGAACAAAACCAACAGGCTGCTGCTGGCAGTTTAGGCGCTCAGCCCACGGGAAAAAGTGATTTTCAACTTTTAATCAACGTTAAAGGTCGTTTGACCAAGGTTGAAGAATTTGAAGACATCATTATTAAAGTCGGTGAGCAAGGCCAAGTCAGTCGCTTAAAAGATGTGGCGCGCGTTGAGTTAGGTGCATCCACTTACGCTTTACGTTCGCTGCTTGATAACCAAGACGCTGTGGCTATGCCGGTGTTTCAGGCATCAGGTTCCAACGCCATTCAAATATCCAATGACGTGCGCAGTAAAATGGCAGAGTTGTCAGCCACCTTCCCGGACGGTTTGAGTTACGACATCGTTTACGACCCCACTGTGTTTGTGCGCGGTTCAATCCAAGCTGTGGTTAAAACACTTTTTGAAGCCCTACTATTAGTGGTGCTGGTTGTGGTGCTGTTCTTACAAACTTGGCGCGCATCCATCATTCCTTTAGTGGCCGTACCTGTATCCTTAGTGGGCACTTTTGCCTTCATGCATCTGCTGGGCTTTTCCCTCAATGCCTTGTCGTTATTTGGTTTGGTTTTAGCCATCGGCATAGTGGTAGACGACGCCATAGTCGTAGTAGAGAACGTCGAGCGAAATATCAAAGAGGGTTTGTCACCGGTAGCGGCCACACAAAAGGCCATGAAAGAAGTGACAGGACCGATAGTAGCAACGACCTTGGTATTGGCGGCGGTGTTTATTCCAACGGCATTTATGTCGGGTTTAACCGGTCAGTTTTATAAGCAATTCGCCTTAACCATTACTATTTCAACCTTTATTTCAGCGATTAACTCATTGACCTTGAGCCCCGCTCTGTCGGCGTTATTGCTAAAAAGTCCCCATGAGAAAAAGGACGTACTCACCCGTACAATGGACAAACTATTAGGCGCTTGGTTGTTTAATCCCTTCAACCGCTTCTTTGCAAAACTATCAGACGGTTACGGCTGGGTGGTAAAAAAGGTCTTGCGCTTTGGCTTACTCGTTGGGGTGATTTACATTGCCTTAGTCGCCTTGACGGGACTGCAATTCACGACCACGCCTACAGGTTATGTACCGGGACAAGACAAACAATATCTTGTGGCTTTCGCCCAGTTACCTGATGCCGCATCGCTTGAGCGCACAGAAGAAGTCATCAAAGAAATGTCACGTATTGCCCTTGAACAACCTGGTGTTGCCCACTCGGTAGCGTTTCCGGGTTTGAGTATCAATGGCCTGACCAATAGTACCAACAGTGGAATCGTGTTTACCCCGCTAGATGACTTTGCCGAGCGCACCGACCCATCGTTATCAGCAGGCGCGATTGCGGCTGCACTTAACCAGAAATTTGCCGCCATTGAAGATGCCTACATTGCGATATTCCCACCGCCGCCAGTGCAAGGCTTAGGCACTATAGGTGGGTTTAGATTACAAATTCAAGACCGCGCTAATTATGGTTACGACGAGCTATATAAAGTGACTATGCAAGTTATGCAAAAAGCCTGGGCCACGCCTGAATTAGCCGGCGTTTTCTCTAGCTATCAAATCAATGTACCGCAACTTGATGTGGACATAGATCGCACCAAAGCCAAGCAACAATCGGTTTCTTTGGATGAGTTATTTACCACGTTACAGGGTTATATGGGTTCGGTGTACGCCAATGATTTCAACCAGTTTGGCCGTACCTATCAGGTAAACGTGCAAGCAGATGAGCAATTCAGACAAACGCCGGAACAGATCGCTCAACTAAAAGTGCGTAACAATAACGGTGACATGGTGCCTATCGGCTCATTTATTAACGTGAGCAATACTGCCGGTCCTGACCGCGTCATGCACTACAACGGTTTTACCACAGCAGAGATCAATGGCGGAGCAGCACCAGGCTTTAGTTCCGGTGAGGCACAAGCCGCTATTGAGAAAATACTCGCCCAAACCCTGCCCAACGGCATGAGTTACGAATGGACTGAGTTGACCTACCAGCAGATTTTGGCGGGTAATGCAGGCATGTATATATTCCCGCTGATCATCCTGTTGGTATTTATGGTGTTGGCGGCTCAATACGAGAGCCTAAGTTTACCACTGGCTATCATTTTAATTATCCCGATGACGTTATTGTCGGCCTTGAGCGGCGTGCTTATCGCAGGAGGCGACAACAACATATTCACCCAAATCGGTTTTATTGTACTGGTGGGGCTGGCAACCAAAAACGCGATTTTGATTGTTGAGTTTGCTAAAGAGCTACAGGACGAAGGTAAAAGCGCCAGAGAAGCCATATTAGAGGCTGGTCGATTACGGTTACGGCCCATTCTGATGACGTCTATTGCGTTCATTATGGGCGTAGTACCCATGGTGTTTTCAACCGGACCAGGCGCTGAAATGCGCCAAGCTATGGGCGTTGCAGTGTTCTCAGGCATGATAGGTGTCACGCTATTTGGCCTACTACTTACCCCATTATTCTATTACGTGCTCGCTAAACACGGCGAGCAAAAAACACCTGAATCCAACCCATTAAATACTGCCAAATAGGAGGCTGATCATGACTAATATATTAAAAATTGGCACACTCGCAGGTCTGCTAGCTGCCCTTAGCGCCTGTGCCGTAGGGCCTGATTATCAGGCTCCCACCAAGGTAGAGAATATCGCGTTAACAAACACTTACCAACAAGCAGCCAAACTGACAAATTGGTGGCAAGCGTTTGGTGATGAAGATCTTAATCATCTGATTAAGATCGCGTTAGATGAAAACCGTACACTGTTCCAAGCTCAGGCCAATGTGCTACGTGCCTATGCCATATTTCGCGACAGCGCTAATGATTTGATGCCCAAAGGCACCTTGGATGCAGGTTACCAAGCAGCAAAGAACCCAACGGTGCTTAGCAGCGATAACGAGGCAATTACCCGTGGTTATAGCACAGGCGCCAACTTAACTTGGGATATTGATTTGTTCGGTAAGGTTCGCCGTGCCGTTGAAGCATCGTTAGCTGAAGCTGAGCAAGCGGACATCTTATGGCAAGATGCTCAGTTGCAAATTATCAGTCAGGTTGCTGCCAGTTATGGGGACTATCGAGGAGCCCAATTTCGGTTAAAAGTAGCCGAGCAGAATTTGGCCAACTTACGCCAAACTCGCACCATAGTACGTGCACGGTTTCAGGCAGGGTTCGCCTCTGAACTAGAAATAGCGCGCATTGACGCCCAGGTGTTTCAAGTTGAAGCCAGTGTGCCACAAATGCGTACTTTGTTAGCCCGTGCCGATGCCACTTTATCTGCGTTATTGGCTAAAAAGCCGGGACAGCTCGCACTGAGTAACGAACCGGATCTACCCCAGTTATCGCAACCTGTTGCTTTAGTACAGGGCGAAAACTACTTGCGTTACCGTGCTGACGTCGCCAGTTCAGAACGTGCATTAGCCGCCAGCACTGCGCGGATCGGCGTAGCGACCGCTGATCTTTACCCAAACGTGTCCGTTAGCGGCTTTTTAGGCTTTTTATCCGGCCCAGGGTTAACGCTGGGCGGAGAGACAAAAAGTTGGAGTGTTGCACCAACCCTGAGTTGGCAAGCTGCTGATTTAGGCTCAGTGAAAGCGCGTATTCGCCAAGCTGAAGCCAGCTCTGATATTGCCCTTGCCCAATTTGAACAACAGGTTTTTGATGCCCTCGCCGACATGCAGTTTTCATTGCAAAGCTATAATTTCAGTCGGCAGCAACAACAAAGCACTGAATACCAATGGCAAGCAAGTGAAAAGGCCATGACAATAGCACGTCAACGTTTTGAAGCAGGCAGTGGTGAGTTTCTTGAATTATTAGAAGCTCAACGTGATGCTTTACAGAGTCGAGATCAACTTGCTTTACTCGAGCAACAAAGTTTCAACCGTTTAGTGGATATTTATCGAGCCTTTGGCGGCGGTATTAGCGTGATCTAAGCTGATAAACCGTTAACCAATATTCATTACTCATGAAGTGAAGTTAACGTACGTCATGGCACCAAGCAGGTTATATAAACCCACAAAAGCCGGATTAAAAATCCGGCTTTTGTGTTTGAGGCAAGCCACCTAGCGCTGTTTAAATGCTAAACGCCTTGTTCAGATGTGACCAAGGTTTGCTTTTTATCTAGTGCCCCAGAGAAGGTCGTTAATATCAAAGCCAGCACCACTATGAGCCCTCCGATCCATGGTGTATCAGTCAATTTCATGTTCTCGACTACACTGCCACCGATAATTGAGCCCAGTGCAATGCCTACGTTAAAGGCCGCGATGTTTAAGCCTGCCGCTACATCGACTGCGTTCGGGCTGTACTTTTCGGCAAGTTGCACCACGTAAACCTGTAATCCTGGGACATTACCAAAGGCAAATGCCCCCCAAACCAATACTGTCAGTACTGCCGCTATAGGATGACCAGCAGTAAAGGTGAAAACAAATAGTACTGCGGCTAAGGCAGCAAAAATGAATTGTAGTGCTTTAACGGGCCCATGTTTATCAGCTAACTTTCCGCCCCATATATTACCAATAGCAACCGACACACCATAAACCAACAAGATTAAACTGATCGCGCCTGCTGAAAATCCGGATACCTGCTGCAACATTGGTGCAAGATAAGTAAAGGCGACAAATGTACCGCCATAGCCCACCGCTGTCATGGCATAAACCAAGAGCAAACGTGGTTGTGTCAGCACTTTAAGTTGTTGGGAAATTGTCGCTGGAGGTGACATTCTGAGCTTACTCGGCAACAAGATAGCACTTCCAATCAACGCAACTACACCAAGTAAAGCAACAATCAGGAAGGTTGCGCGCCAGCCAAACGTTTGCCCTATCCAAGTGCCTAATGGTACGCCTGTCACTAAGGCAACCGTTAATCCGGTAAACATGATAGCTATGGCGCTACCCTCTTTATCTTTACTCACTAAGCTGGTCGCGATCGTTGAACCAATGGAGAAAAACACACCATGGGCTAAACCCGTTAAAATACGCGCGGCAATCAAGGACTCATAACTCGGTGCCAGCCATGCCAGAATATTCCCAGCAATAAACAAAGACATAAGCGCCAAGAGTACGACTTTACGATTCCAGCGTCCGGTCAAAGCGGTGAGCACCGGAGCACCAATCGCTACGCCCAGGGCGTATAAGCTGACCAACAAGCCAGCGGAAGGAAGTGATACGCTCAAGTCTTGAGCGATAGTAGGTACCAAGCCGACAATAACAAATTCGGTGGTACCAATAGCGAAGGCACTTAAGGTTAAGGCCCATAATGCAAGTGGCATAATTAAACTCCAATGATGATAGTGCGGAGCATTATGCCTAATTAAATTTTTGCTAAAAACACCACTAATCGCAAAATACTTTATCAAATTTTGCAATAATAATTAAACGACTTACTTTGTGTAATCGCGCTAAAAACGACGAATACAGGTGTGTTAACGAGCCTCGAGCAAGCCTGCGCTAGCGGTGATAAATATACTGTTGTCATTCATTGCTTTACTGACCAACATGGCACCTTCAAGTAACGATAGTGCTGCCACAGCGCGATTTGTTGCTTGCTGTTCGGTGTTACGCTCATCAAGCGCGTAGGCTTGAGTTAACCACTGAATATTCTGCTCAAAGAAACGCTGAGTTTGCAATTTAACCTTATCGGGTAACCCATCTGTTTCCGCGCCGAGTAAACCACACAAACACATTTTTTGATCTTCCGTTAAGGCGCATTGAAATTGCTGTAAATACACTTCGATGGGCTTTTTACCTTGAACGACGAGATCTTCCGGCGAGCCTAAATTAGCAAGAAAATTGTCTGTGTATTGACGCGCAAGCTCTGCCCCCAAGTCAGCTTTGGTGGGAAAATGATAATGCACGCTGGAGCTTTTAATACCGATCTCATTCGCCAACTCACGAAAGCTAAAATTGTTGTAACCACCGGTTCTGACTTTATCTTCAGCCGCTTTAAGTAATTGTTGTTTCTTGCTCATACGCACTCCCTTTTGCTTAATTATCTATCAGTAGATACACAGGTACAAGCTAACTCATGTGTTAACACTATCAGCGTGACGGTTACGTCTCGTAACTGTACTCATTAATGACTCATCGTGAAGTCGTGGGTAGCAAGATAGCTAATCACTGATCAATCCGGCCAACTGACCTGAAGGTATTATCACTAGTTTAAATGGCACTAAGCACATGAAATTAAATAATAAAAATGTTATTCGCTAACGGTTTTTAGTAATCGATATTCAATGCCAGCCAAGTAAAAATTGACAGTTTTCAATCAAAAGCCTATAACTACCTATCAGTAGGTAGTTATTTTCATATGGAAATAAAACAAGCCTTACCTTTAACCATTCCTTATGGAGACAGCCATGATAATTTATGATGTAGAAAACTTTCCCAACCCCCTTCGTGTACGCATTGCATTAGCAGAAAAGAACGCCCTAGATACGGTCACGTTCAAACCGGTTGATCTCATGAACGCCGAACACAGAAGTGACGCCTTTCTAACAAAAAATCCATTTGCTGGTGTGCCCGTTCTTGAACTTGACGATGGCACATTTATAGCCGAATGCCCTGCGATTACCGAATATATTGATCACCACTTTGCCGGCCCTTCACTAACCGGCGAGACCCCAAAAGAGCGTGCCATCATCAGCATGATGCAGCGCCGCGCCGAAACCCAGGTACTGGATGCCATTGCTAACTATTTTCACCATGCAACCGACGGTTTGGGCCCAGCACTGGAAACCGACCAACACAAAGAGTGGGGTCAAAAGCAGCATACACGTGCATTAAAAGGCCTTGAATATTTTGATTCTGTACTCGCGAAAACCACTTATGTGGTAGGCGACGCATTCACCGTTGCGGATATCACATTGTGGTGTGGGTTAGTATTCGGGGGGTTCTGTAACGTAACCATACCTGCTAGCTTGATACACCTGCAGTCCTGGCATGATCGGGTTGCAATACGCCCAAGCATCACTGTGTAAAGTCGATTAGCTATACATAAGAGTAAGAAATAGGAGCCAGAAAATGAATATCAATGCAGACTTCAAGCAGCGCGTGGTCGTACACAGCCAACAGCAACCTTGGGTCGCGTCCCCGATGGCAGGTGTTGAACGTCGACCACTGGATCGTGTGGGTGGTGAAGTTGCACGGGCGACGTCTATTGTTCGTTATGCGCCTGGTAGCCATTTTTCACCCCACGTACATACTGGTGGCGAAGAGTTCATCGTCCTTGAAGGCGTATTTCAGGACGAGCATGGTGACTTCCCCGCTGGCTCTTATATCCGTAATCCACCCCAGTCATCCCACACACCCGGCTCAGAAAAGGGTTGTGTCATCTTTGTAAAACTTTGGCAATTTAACCCAGACGACAGGCAGCACATAAATGTACCTGCTCGCGTCGATACAGCGCTAGCATCGGCCGAATTTACGCCGCCAGCGCTAGGCGTCACCAGCAAGGAGTTGTATCGCGATGAGTTTGAAGTAGTCAGTGTTTACGAGTTAGCCCCTAACACCGCGCTAAATCTCGACGCAGTAAAAGGGCTGGAAATGCTTGTCCTTGATGGCGAATTTTGCGAAGGCAGTGATACCCTAGAAACGCACAGTTGGTTGCGCTTACCCACAGACAGTGAATTACATGGTAGAACTGGGAGCAAAGGCGCAAGGTTATGGGTAAAAACCGAGCACCTACCCTTTGTGGATGATCAAATAGCACGGGTGAAAAATGCCAAATAGTGATAACTGGCTGGTTCGCTGGACCGTTACAGAGTTGGATAGTTGGAGGGTTTCGAAGTTGCAGAGTTGGTTGCACAGTTAAGAGAAAAGAGAAAGTAAGGTCAGAATGAGCGTTACGTCTACTCTGACCGTTTTATTCATTCTGTCAGCGATATCAGTCTTTCGAAAAACCAAACAGAAAATCCATCCAAATCGATGCTGTATCAGTGCGATCTTGTTCATAGCGAGCCTTTGCTCTGGTGTCTATACAAGAATCATAAGCTGAATCTAAGGCCCTACCTTTATCAACACCCCGTTTATCAGCAATATCCCAACAATCAGCGATATCTTTCGAATCACCTCTCATACTACAACCACTGAGTACCAGCACCAAGAGACTGATTAATGATACATATTTCAACGCTAATCCTTTAAGTCATGCAAGGTTTAACGCTGACGCCAGCATCATGTGAGCAAGGTAACATTCGCTCGGTTCGTTTTAGGTGATGTTCAATTATCTTTGCACGAGCAATTGGTTGCTCCATCGTTATTCTCCCACTCGGAATAATCAAACCTGTCACATCGACTGCGCAGCAGATTACACTGCTCTGTGCTGTGACCAAGGTTTATCCCCGCACCATAAAATATTGCCTCTTCTGCGACTTGCTGTTTAAGAGGACGCGTTGAGCAACTCGATACAGTAAACGTTATGAATAAAATGAATAATTTTACTCTTTGCATAAACTACCTCTTATAAAAGTGCTTTTATCAGTCGAGGTTTTAATAACCTACTGAGTTGACTTAGTTAGTTGCTTCGCCCTTTTTTTATCCCTTACCCACAGAACAGAAGCGTTTGTTTTCTTCATTTCAAACAAGTCTATCGCCATGAATAAGTCACTTAGCTTTTTAAAACCATAATTCCTTTGATCAAAGGATGCGTGGTTAGAAATATGCGTACCAATTGGACCCAACATTGCCCAACCATCATCTTCTTCTACGGCCTCTATGGCTTGCCTAAGAAGGGAAATTAACTTCGTATCACTTTTGATGCTCTTGGAATGTTTTTGAACAGGCAGTTCTTGCTCTGCCTCGCCATCTAGGTAGAGAAATCGAGAGCAACTATTCACGAATGCTAGAGGCGCTTTGCGCTCACCAAAACCAATGACAAATTTGCCATCTGCGAGTGAACGCGTTACTAGAGGGGTAAAATCACAATCAGACGAAACAAGACAAATAACATCAATATTTTTTGTGTATAGAACATCCATGACATCAATTACCAGTGCCATGTCGGTTGCATTCTTACCTTTCGTTAAATCGAATTGTTGAATCGGTTGTATTGCAAATTCATGAAGCACATCTTCCCACGGCTTCAAATTCTGATTCTTCCAATTCCCATACGCCTTACGAATATTTACGACCCCGTAACGAGCTAACTCAGATAGGACTTTATCTATCTTCCTAGCAGGTGCATTATCAGCATCGATGAACATGGCTATTTTTTCTTTATCCTTCACCACTGCTGCCTCCTTGCAATCTAACAACGTCTTATTGCGAATTCGTAAATTTTAATTAATCTTACCAATGCTTTACGTTAAATGACCAGCAATTACGCGAATATTTATACCCATCTAAAGTCAACACTCAATTTAAAACAGTTGTGGTCATAGTCAAGAAATAAGCGAAGCACATTCGTTGGCGACGCAGTCGCTACTTTTGCGTTTTGACCGACTCAAATCTCCCCAAGCATCGAAGGCTAACGCTGGGTAGATTGCCTGGGTGAAACTGGAATATTTAGCTACGTAGTAGCGCCCAGTTGAACGGCTCGACATGAATGGCGAGACTGAGCGAATATAATCAAGGACGTGTTAATCCCTGACTCCAATACAAGATTAATTTAGTTTTCACGATCAGTGTTAGCCATGACGCACAGGGAATGGAGACTTGCTGGAGGCGGCTTCTTTCTGGTAACTCTTTCTAAGCTGTTGAAAAGCGAGTTACTCATGGATGAGGTTTGAAACCCAGCAGGGAAGCTGATACGCCCAGCGTATGCTGTTGTGGCCGCAGACCATAAAGTAAGCACAGCTCATAAAAAATAGATAAAAAAATACCCGCTTAAGCGGGTATTTTATAAGCTGAGGGGTTAATGTTTTTTAGACATTGTACCTTCTTCTTCCGATTTCAACATATCCACAACGCTTTTGACGTCATTGGTATTCTCTGCGATTTGAACCGCCAACTGACGCTCAGCGTCATTATCGACCGTACCAGAAAGGGTAACTTTGCCCATTTTTGATTCTACTTCGATGTCCATACCGCTGACTTCAGATTCGAACATTAGACGCGTTTTCACCACAGTCTCAATTTTCGCATCATTTAGACTTTGCATGACTTCGCTATCTTGCTCGTCATCCATTTCGTCAATGACGGTTAACTGGTTATCTACATCTTTCACGCCGTCGAGTGACATGACTAACTCAGTGGCTAAGGCCTTATCTACTTCACGGTTAACTTTTCCGGTCAAGGTTACTTTGCCGTTTTTGACATCAGTGTTGATGTCAAATGAGTCCAAATTACCGTTAAGCATCAATGTGGTTTCGGCTTTGCCGTCTATCCAAGCATCGCTCGCGGTATCTTTCCATGTATTCTCTGCATTCGCAGCTAGAGATGCAGTTCCTAGTGATACGGCTACTAATACTGAAATGATTGAATGTTTCATAAATATCTCCTTATTAAGATTCGTAGTGACTAATGCCAATTCGATGCCAACAAGGTAAACCATTGAAATAATTAATTTATTTTGACATGAAACAAAAATTAATCGCCTATGCCTAGGTAAATTATTACCAAGGTGTTGTAAATAATTCTTCAAAACAGCTCGGCGATTGACACCACCTTTTCTTGTAAAAAGGAATTGGTACCTGTGGGCTTACTTGATTATCCCTGTCCTAGTAACGAGTCTTTGTAACTATATAGCTCAGTGCCACCGATAAAGGGTATTTACAACACAAGCAACTGAGTTTAGGTCGGCGCAGTCGAACTGGCATTAAGTAACACACATAAAAAAACCGCTAAGGATCTAGCGGTTTGTTTGGGTGAGCAATATTCGGTGAAATCTATCCATTAACACCTAGGGTAGCCATCAATCTCTACCAATCTGGGGCAAAGTCAGGATCCACAATACGTTCTTGGGGCTCAATAGCATCAATTTTTGCCAGCTCATCTGCGGTTAACATCAACTGTTTGCCAGTGAGATTATCGCGCATATGTTCAACATTTGTTGAGGAAGGTATCACCACTATTTTTTTGTGATTTAACCAAGATAATGCCACTGCAGCGGGAGTAGTTTGATGTGCTTCGGCTAACGCTTTCAACACATCATTTTCCATCACTTTACCTACGCCGAGTGGCATATACCCAGTCACCTGAATATTGTTGCGATGGCAATATTCAACTAGCTCTTTGTTCTGGAAATTCGGATGCACCTCTATCTGGTTCGTCAGAATGTGATCCTTGCCTAGGATCGCCAAAGCCTCATCGAGCTGGCTCTGGGTAAAATTCGAAACCCCAATATGCTCAGTCAACCCGCGCTCTTTGCACGCCTTCAATTCGTGTAAATAGTCGGCCATAGGCACTTTATTATCTGGCGAAGGCCAATGAATAAGCAACAGATTGACGTAATCCGTATTAAGTAAAGTTAAGCTGTTTTGCACACTGGTAATGAACTTATCTGAGCTCAAATTTTCGTGCCACACCTTAGTGGTCACAAAAAGCTCGCCTCTCGGTAAGCCGGATGCAGCAATAGCGTCACCCACTTCAGACTCATTTTCATAAATTTGAGCCGTATCAATATGTCTATAGCCAACATCAAGGGCATTCTCGACCGCCAACTTAGCTTCGTCACCTTCTAAACGATACGTGCCGAATCCTGGGGTAGGTATTGGAAAAGTATGCATAAGTAAGTCCTCTCGTTAATCGTATAAGCCAGAACCCGGCTTATACTGTGCGCATGTGACTAATTACATTCGAATACTGTGCCAGTTATTAAGTAATTGAAATAATTGAATTTAAAAACAAAGCAAAAACAGTTTTTGTGACTTAACTGAAATATTTGCCATAACAATTGAAGTCATTACCGACTTTAGCTGGGTGAAGACGGGTCTGAGTCTAAGTGACGTTTAATCTCGTCTAAACGGCGCTTAATATCATGCCAATCTTGCTCGCCCAATGTTAAGTTGCTTTGGATTTGTTCGATCATTGTGGCTTGTTGACGCACAAATTGCCGATGTTCCGGGGTTTGGCTAAAGCGTAGGATGCTGCTCAGACCTTCAAGCAAGCGTATGGTAACCGCTAAACTGTCTTTTGAGTATTGGCGAATTTGATTGAAGGCCGCCTCCCCTAGCCCAGTAAAAACGATAGGCTTGCACTGCAAGCGTATCACACCATTTTCGTCTTCATGAATAGCTTGAGGAAAGGGTTTGGCGGTTAAAGTACATAATACTGCACTGAGCTTGTCCACCACGGTAACCGCGGTATAAGGATCATTGATCCCTGGCGAGAGGGCCCGTACGGCTATTTCAACTAACTGCCGGATGGCAAATTCAACATCTTGAATCGGTGTACGGTGTGCCCCCAAACGCATTAACTCGGATATTTTCTGTGGTTCACATCCGAATGTTGTGCCATGGAAATAAGCCGTCCCGATGACAGCGCCTTCAACCACAAAATCACCCGGCATATAATGAATTTTTAGCGCCATATCACATTCTTTTGCTAACTGACTGAGGTACGCTAAATCAAGCGTTTGGATATAACCACTTTCCTCGGAAAATATGTCTTGTTGATTGGGGTAGCGCTGACTAAAGTCGGGAATTTCACTGCTCACTATAGCTGGTTGCTGGGCTCTGCCAGTTGGGAATAATCGTTCAATAATCTCGTTTAATTCACAGTAGACGTTGTCGATCACTGTGTCAGCCTGGATAGCACGTGCCACGTGGTGAATAAAATAAATTAATACCCCAACCCCCAAGACAGCTAATAACACAGAGGTGAGTATGCTCAATCCTGGTACGAAATTTTGCTCATCGAATGACTTGGTCGCTTGAATAATAAGTAAGCAGTAAATAAAGGTAGACAAGAAAAAACCCAACACGCATTGAGTTCCGGTATCCATCATAAAGTTTCGGATAAGTCGCGGGCCAAATTGAGATGATGCCAAGCTTAAGGCCACCACGGTAATCGAGAACGCAATACTGGTAACTGTGATCATCGACGAAGCTATGGTCGTCAACAGCGCTCGGGCTGATTCGGGAGAGGTTTGATAGAAATCAGCGAATATTTTTAACTCGCTGCTTGCGCCAAAATGATCGAATGCTAGGCCTACTTGGGATAATCCTATGGCCACCAGCGCCATAATCGATGGCACAAACCAAAAACTGGTTCTAATGGTTTCCCACAGTGTGATGAGCCGCGTATTCATATGTTTCCCTTCATTTTAACCCGGTTTTAATCCAATTGGCGCTGGACCGTGTAAATACTAGGCCAAGACCCTTAAAAACTGCGCCTACGGGCCTTTTTTAGCATTCTTTTTCTTAATAAAGACAATTGCCGCGCCAAGTGCGACGATAACAAAAAGTCCAAATGCAGCTAAGAAAGTAGTTAAAAAACTCGCTCCCCCTGTTCCGCTTACACCGACGATCACACCAACAGCAATAATTAAAATAATCACGGTAATTTGCATTAACACGTTACACACTCCCAGGCGAAGTTCGCCTTATTCGTTATTCAACCCCACTGATGCTCTACTCGCCAATGATCTCTTGTCATCAGTCACACCCACCACCTTGTGAAATAGTATTAAAAAATAAACAATAAAAAAGGGTGCGAACACCCCTTTAACTTAAACTAGTTTGTGAACTTGCAAAAGCAAATTAACAGTCTGTATCTTTAGCACCTGCGCCATCTTTAACATCTTCACAAGCGTCTTCGATCGCATTGCCAGCATCAGTTGTCATTTCATCAACTTTTTCGCCAGCACTTTCAGCGTTGTTATCATTACAGGCTGTCACTAACGTAAGTGAACTGAAAACCATGGCTAAAAGAGTAAATTTTTTAAGTAAGTTCATAATGAATCTCCATATTGTTATTTAAAGTAAATGTGTGATGTATATCTAGACTCTGGGACCTTTACCGCGAATAGCATTCGCGACTAACGACAGTACCAATAGCACTAAAAATACAAAGAAAATGATTTTTGCAATTCCGGCCGCGGTTCCAGCTATACCACCAAAACCCATTACACCGGCTAATATTGCGATAATTAAAAACGTTAATGCCCAACCCAACATAATATTCTCCTTACCTGTTTAAATTTGTTTGTCGAATAGCTTAATGCGTCATTCGTGCCACCCCACAAACAAAACAATAAGCCATTGATTTAAAACAACTAAATATGAATACAATTGCAGTTTTCAAGGTTAACATGTAAGCGAAAGTTGAAATATTTACAATATGAAACGGAACATGTTTCCCAAATTTTAGCCGTCTATTTAAGACAAAGTTCCGTTAACAATGGGAAGTGATCAGACCCAATCTCTGGCAAGCGTGCCAAACGGACTAGTTCAAAACTGTCACTGTGGAAAACATGATCAAGAGGCCAGCGAGCCATTACATATTGGGCGTGAAACGTATTAAAGGCTCCTCGTCCAATGCGTGGGTCGCACAAGCCACTTACCCTCAGGAATGCTTGCGTCGTCGGCGACCAGGCCACATCATTCAAATCACCGCTAACAATTATTGGTAACCCGTCGGCGCTATCAGTTTGTGCAATCTCTTTGGCTAAACCTAACAATTCAATATCGCGTTCGGTGGCTTCTTCATTTTCTGTGGGGCTTGGCGGTGCTGGGTGCACAAAATGACACTTAATCCGTTCACCGCTTTCCAGCTGAGCAACGCAATGGACTGACGGCACTCCCTTTTCAACTCGCTCGGCTGTGATGATGTCACTTAGGGGTAGACGGCTAAATACATGCATACCGTATAAGTTATCTAACGGATAATTCACTCGGTACGGGTAAACTGCATGTAGCGGTGTTAGGGCATCTTGCCACCATTGATTGCTTTCTAATGTCACCAATATATGGGGTTGCTCTTGTTCCACTAGCGTAATTAATTTTGCTACGTCATGGTTGGTCATTAATACATTGGCATTTATGATCTTAACGCTGCGCTTAGGGTCGGGATTATTGTTAATTTTAACCGTAGGCTTGACCAAAGGCGTGTAGGGTAAAATCCAATACATTTGATACACTAATGCGCCAAGGTTAACGCCTATTAATGATGCGGTGACCAATAGGTTGTGATGATAAAACCCACCAATGGCGACCAGGTTGGCCAAAAGTAACACGGCAATTTGCAGCCGAGGAAATTCCCATACTCTCACCGACCAATGATCGCTAGGAAGCAGCGGCGCTGCCGTTAAAAGTACCAGCACAAGGCTGATAATGATAAAAGTTGTGAGCATTTTTGACTCTCAGTATAAATAAAGGCTAAAAACGGGAAATGGCTATCACACGGGTCAACACTTAGTCTATGTGGCCTACCTTGTCGATGTATCCTGCGTTTATCAGACCGTTACGGTCATCTTGAATATCATCCAGCATAACGCTCTGGCTAATAACCGGTACAAACACCACGTTATCCACTTTTATATCGAACGATTTAATAAACGCATTTCTAATAATAGCGGTTATCGCCGGCCACAATGGTGTTTCAATATCGTCTATTTGTCCTTCAAGGGGAATACGGGTAGCAATAAGGTCTTTTTTACCGCCTTCGAATAATTCGGCGATGCCACCCGTCACAGCTTCAAATATCCATTGGAACGGGTTATCACCATCTTCAACAACGTCTGCTTGCCAGTCAAAAACTGACAAATCGTATATTCCCGCTTTGACATAACCACTCACCGCCCCCTGTTTAGACGCGAACTCCATGGCGAAGTCGAGTTGGCCGGCTTCAACATCAAAGGGCGTGTAAAAGCTAATTAAGTGGTCAACATACTTCACGGGTAAACGCTGCATTTCAACGTCTAGATTAAACGTAGGTTTAGCCGCATAGGGGTCGTAGGACCCTGAGATAGAAAGCGGGCAAACACCAGCAATTTCGCCGTTTATCTGCATATTGGTAACCAGCGAACCTGAACGGGCTTTGCTGTTAGTTAGATTGCTAATATGACCATGAACATCTTGAATTTCAGTGTGCGTTTTACGCTCATCGTTAAAGGTTTCGAATATCAGTTTGCCATCAATAATGTCAATTCGATCGATTGAAAAAGGAACTAAGCGGTTTGCTAAGGTGATCCAAGTTTGTTCATTTTGCACGTCGTCATTTATGTGTGCTTCTCGCTTCGCTTCATCTGCGTAATAAAATTGCGGCTTTATGAACGTCATTTCGGCCACAATACTGCCACGCAGTAATGCCGACCAAAGAACGGAAATATCCAATTGGCTAACTTTAATCAAAGGTTTTTGTAAATCGCCGTCAATCAAGTTCAACTCGATATCGTCTATCCGGTATGCGCCTCGATATAAAGCGATGTCCACATCGCCCACATGACCACTAATACCTGGAGTGGTATCAATGGCATAGTTCACCCCTTTTTCAACGGCATAGGGGGCCAATATACGTAGCATGACGAGCACCACCACTAAGCTAATCACAGTGATTATGCTTTTGCGTTTACGCGTTGACATAAAGGACTCCAGCTTAGAAAAAAAATCACCCGCTGAAGGCGGGTGATTGAAGGTTTTTACCTCGTCATGAACTGTAAAAGTTACACGCTTAGCGGTTAATTTTTACCTCGATTGCATGCACTCACATCGAGCTCACCACGCGTCATTAACGTTTGGCAATAATCCACACCGCGTGGATGATGCCGGGTATATAGCCCAATAGAGTTAGCAAAATATTCAACCAGAATGCGCCTCCTAAGCCGACTTGTAAGAAAACGCCCAGTGGTGGCAGTAAAATAGCAATCAGTATTCTTAGTAAATCCATGATAACGCTCCTGTCTTATCTATATGGTTTGGTTTTATCTACTCCACTTTACATAGGCAATTAGCGTTCCGCTTTTTCTATAACAGCGCTTAATAGCCAAACTGAAAACCCCTGCCGAGTTATTTATCAACCAGATCAGCCGGCCGAGTATCAGCTACAACTGCCCCCCGCTCACCCAAGACTTTGTCACTACCGTGAGTACTATCTTGTTCAGTCTGATGCTCCATGGCGGCATTAAATTCGGCCCCCAGCAATACGATATAAGCCGTAAGGTAAAACCACATCAGCAGGACCACAACGCTTCCAAGAGAACCATAGGTTTTGTCATATTGACCGAATTGGCCAAGATAAAACGAAAAGGCGAATGAAAATGCAATCCACAAGAGGCTAGCCATGACCGAGCCAGGTGTGACCCAGCGCCATTTAGCCCGACGGCGATGAGGGCCATAACGATAAAAAGCAGCCAAGGCGAGATTAAACAGTACAGCTAAAAATGGCCAAGTCAGCCATTGAACCAGCAGACTGCTATAATCTTTTAAACCCACATAAGTAAACAGAATAGGCATTAGCGCAATACTGAATAATGCCCCCGCGAGCAAAATAACCGCGCTTAATGTCAGTGCGATGCGCATAAATACCATCATCAGAAAGCCTCGATTCTGACGCTGTTCGTAAGTAATGTTACACGCCGTCACCATGGCCTGAGCGCCTTTACTGGCACTCCAAACAGCAAACAAAGTACTCAGCAACGCACCAGTACTGAGCGCAGCTTCAGACTTGCTCATGATACGACTTACTTGGCTGAGAATAATCTCACGACTTTGTGCAGGCACAACACCGATTAAGTGGTTTAAATGCTGTTGCAATTCATCCGCAGAAACTACCAAGCCATATACAGAAATAAACGCTGCCAACATAGGAAAAACGGCCAATAAAAAGTAAAACCCTACCCCTGCGGCGATAAGTGACAGGTTGTCATCGAGCATTTTTTTCATTGTACGGCGTAAAATATCCCACCAGCCTCGCAATGGGATGTCTTGAGGGGAGTTCGCATGTTGGCCTCTATTTACTTTCATTATATTTCCTTATTGATGCAGATATCTGTTTGCCTGTATGGCATCTATCTTGCCTTATCTAAAGCACTTACTTGATTATGCCGTCGCCAGACTCGCAATATCTGCTTACGCAAACTATTGAAGGTGTTATATGCAACCACATGCCCGTTTAAGCCAAATATCAGTTTCGTTGCTTTTCATTGCTGTAACCTATGCCATTTCCATGCCTAACACTTGGGCACAAGCTAAGGTCACCAGCGAAAAGGTTGCTATCAGCCAGCAACCTTTAGATGTTTGGGCAGATGTGGCGAGCCTATGGCAACGCATCGTTCTGGCATTGCCCATGGTCTCATTAGGATTATTGTTTTTTGTTATCTGCTACTTACTCGCCAAGCCTCTGTCAACTTTGCTGGTGCGCCCAATTGGTTATGTCAGCCAAAGTCAGTTAATCAAACTGGTCACCAGGCGCACTATCAGCTTGCTGATTATTTTACTTGGGCTTTACGTATTCCTGCGGTTTGCGGGCTTGAGTGAGTTTGCTATTGCGATTGTTAGCGGTACCGGTGTGATGGGCTTAATTCTTGGGTTTGCCTTTCGCGATATTGCTGAAAACTTTATTTCTAGTTTGTTATTGAGCGTGCAAAAGCCGTTTAAAATCGACGACGTTATTGAGGTGCAAGGTCAGTTAGGGATAGTCAAACAAGTCACAGCAAGAGCCACAACTTTAGTCGATTTCGATGGTAACCATATCCAAATTCCCAATGCGACTATTTACAAAAATATCATTCGTAACCTCACCGCCAACCCCAAAATGCGTGGTAAGTTTATTATTGGCATCGGTTATGATTCGAGTATTTTGGACGCGCAGCAGTTGGCGACTAAGGTACTGGCGTCTCAGCCGACTATTCTACAAGACCCAGAACCCCAAGTTCTGGTGGACGAGCTGGGTTCGTCTACGGTCAATCTGAAAGTTTATTTTTGGATTAATGCCCAGCAATATAGCTTACTTAAAGTGTCATCTATGCTGATGCGCCTGATCATGCGCGAGTTTGAGAAAAACAATATCAGTATGCCTGACGATGCTCGTGAAATTATTTTTCCCCAAGGCGTGCCTGTTCATCAAATACCGTCAGTCCCTGATGAACAGAGCACCTTAGCGACTCCGTCCAGTCAAACCTTACTTGAAAATAAAACGGCTACCATAGAGCGTGATAACACCGAAGACGCGCATTTGGAGGATTTAAGCAGCGACACCCATGATATTCGCCAGCAAGCAAAGCAAGCGCGCGATCCAGAGCAAGGACAGAATATTCTGTAGTCGACGTTAGGGGCTACTTTTCTTTTTTCAGCCAATAGCTTTGCACTAACCCAATGAATAAAAATGCACTCATTAATGGGAGAATTTGCTCACCAATAATGGGATACAAAACCGCATAGACGCCGCCAAAAGCAAGTAAGACATAACCCACCACTGTGTTTGCCGTGGCCACATATTGGGTACGTGTATTACCGTCTGCGATATCTAATAAATAGGTTTTTCGCGCCGTACGCACACCGGCATAACCCACGGAAAGAAAAAAGAATAACCCCACATTCAGCCATAAAGACGCGAGTCCAAAACATAAATAAAATACGCCACTTGCCAGCAAACATATCCCAGTTGCAATGCGGATGGTCAATACCGCACTTTTATCAGACCAAGTCCCCCATACATACGATGATAAAAATGTAGCTAAGGAACTAGCAGCAATAAAATATGGTAGCTGAAAAGTGTCATCCTGACTCGTAGTAATACTGACAAAAAATGGTGCAATAAGCGCGCTGTGCAACAATAAACAGCGGCTGATAATAAGATGGAGCAATGCCCGGTCATGCTTTAGGGTAAAAAGAAAAGAAGCCTGTTGATCATTCTCATCAGACTCCACCTTGGCATGTAGCGTTAAAGACAGCGGCAGGGTTGCGATAAACAACAAACTTGCACTCGCGATGATCCATAACAGCCAAACCTGATCGAAGTGCGCCTCACCTAGAATAAGCGCCAACGCGCTCAATAAGGAGAGTAAGCCCGAAATACCACTCGCAAAGCCAACCAATTTTCCTCTGCGACCTTTTTCAATCAGCACCCCTTCCATATCTTTCATCGTTAACGAGCACAAGGCGCGACCGAGACTCAACACGATCAATAAAATGAGTATCAATAAGCCGCCAGAATAGGGGCTGAGGAAGGCCACAGCTGGGACCATTCCCATGATTGCCGATGCTTGCACAAATACACCAACCCGCCAAACACGCTGACGCTGGGTGAATTGCTGAATACGCTGCTTCAATGGCCATTGGGGAATAAGCGAGCCTGATTCACGAACGGGTACCAAGAGCGAAATCATCCAACTTGGTGCGCCGATACTCGTTAATACCCATGGCAAGGTGGTTTTAGCTGAAATTAAGATATCCGCCAATTTAGTCATGCTTGATATCACAACCAAGCGCAGAAATGCGCCAGAACCTGATGCTTTACTCACTGATATTCCCTGTTTCCAGATTACTGACAATCATTAAGAAAATCGCCCCCGTAAGGATCACATATTAGCCTTCGGTTTGAGGAAGGCCTGCTTTATTGTGATTTTCTTTTTGCGCGGATCCGGCCCCCGTATTGCTGCTATTTAACATGAACAAGGTCGTGCCCAATAGCGCTGCAATCACCGAGCCTGCCAAAATACCTAGCTTCGCCTGAGCCAGTAATTCTGGCTGACCGGCGAAACCCAACGAAGCGATAAATAACGACATGGTAAACCCCACCCCCGCCAAACTTGCTAATGCAAATACCTGGGCAAACGACAATCCTGTTGGCAGCCGTGATAAACCACTTTTTACTGCCAACCAAGCGAACAAACTAATGCCACATATCTTGCCAAGCACCATAGCCACTGCCACGCCGACCAACACCACTGAATCAAAAATTTGGCTGAGGTCACTTGGCAGAGCAACACCGGCGTTTATAAACGCAAAAATAGGCAAGATCAGCAAGCTGACAGGACGATTCAAAACATGTCCCCAACGCTGAATGGGTGTAGTGGCCATGGCGGCAATATCTTGGGCTTCTTCAACCAACTCGTGTTGCTCTTGATGCTCTAAAATCGATACGTCTTTTTTATCTATTTTTTCAAAGCGATTAACAATACTGCGCATATTACGTGCGAACCACGAGCTCTGGGCATAAGGTTTAGTTGGCACCGCCAAGGCTGCTAAAATGCCTGCTGCGGTGGCATGCACACCGGATTGCAATACAAACCACCAAAGCAGTAAGCCGCCTAATACATAAAAAATTGGCCGCCGAACACCCAGTAAATTAAACAGAAATAAGCCCAACAATGCCAGTCCGGCATAACCAAGCGACAGTAAGTCAAGACCGTCGGTATAAAACAAACCAATTACCGCGACGGCCCCCATATCATCGACAATAGCCAATGCTGATAAGGTTACCGCTGCTGAACGAGGCGCTTTACTGCCCAATAAGGCCAAAATGCCTAAGGCGAATGCGGTGTCGGTAGCCATGGGGATACCCCAGCCATTCATGGCTTCATCGACCCCTGTAAGCGCAATACCTGCGTAAATACTGGCAGGCAGCACCATACCCCCTAACGCCATCGCAATGACCAAACTCGAGTCACGAAAGTCTTTTAAATCTCCTACCAAACACTCATATTTGATCTCAAGCCCGAGTAAAAAGAAAAATAACACCATCAATCCATCGTTCACCCAAGTGTGCAGGGAATGACTCAAGGTAAAATCACCTAATGAGATACTCAATGCCATATGGCTAATTTTTTGGTATAGCTCTCGGCTGTCTGAATTGGCGATAACCATGGCTGCAATAGCCGCAAGCAGCAGTATGATACTGGCGGTGGCTTGGCTTTTGAAGAATTGCTCGAATGAGCAAACCACATGATTAAACTCACGCTCTAAAGGCGCCAGTTCTCGCTCCTTATCTTTTAGCTCATCCATATGCTATTCCCCTGCACGTCGAAAGAGACGTAAACGATTGAATACGAACAGACCGAATGGCTAAAACGAAAAATGGGCCGAATACGAGTGTATTCGCCCCATTTAATTGAAAAAATAATGCTTTAATATGCATAAGCCTGAGTACTCTATTTAACTGAATACCGAGGAAATATGCAGGAACCTCGCCAACCCCAACCCATCAATCGGTTGAGGGATCAGCGCGCAGTTACGCGCGTATTTGGCCTGTTCCGCTCACTAAGTATTTCTCAGCAGTAAGTGACTCAAGTCCCATTGGACCATAGGCATGCAGCTTAGTGGTAGCGATACCAATTTCAGCCCCAAGGCCAAGTTCGCTGCCATCAGAGAAACGCGATGATGCGTTAACCATGACCACGGATGCATCAACACTGCGCTGAAAACGCTTAGCGGTGATCTCATTCTTGGTACAAATCACTTCAGTATGGTGACTGCCAAAGCGGGATATATGGGCGAAAGCTGCTTCTATATCAGCAACAACACCTACCGCAATCTCTAAATCTAGATACTCTTCACCGAATTCGTCGTCTTGAATAACAGTAGGGTTATCAAAGTAACGAGCGGCGTCAGCACTGGCATTCACTTTCACTTGTTTATTTTGTAACGCTGCAGCTGCTAGGGGTAAAAATTTATCAGCAATATCTTGATGTACGATCAACCCCTCAAGGGCATTACACACACCTGTACGGTGAGTCTTGCCATTCACTAAGATATCAATACCCGTTTGTAAATCTGCGTCATTGTCTATGTAAAGATGACACACACCTTTAAAGTGCTGGATAACAGGAATTTTACTGTTGTCCGTCACGTGACGGATCAGCCCTTCACCACCACGGGGAATGATCACATCTATGTAATCACTCTGCTGCATTAATTCCATCATCAGCTCACGATCAGGGTTTGGTACAACCGTAATTAATTCAGCCGGCAGATCGTGTTTTTTGAGAACGTCTTGTAAAACACCCGCAATGGCTTTGCTGCTACCCAGCGCTTCTTTACCACCACGTAAAATCACCCCATTACCGGATTTAAAGCACAAAGCTCCGGCATCGGCGGTAACATTTGGGCGCGCCTCATAAATCATGCATACCACCCCTAATGGAATGCGCATCTTACTGATTTTAAGACCATTTGGTCTCTCACCTATGACTCGTTCCTGGCCGGCAGGGTCTGGTAATGCAGCGATAGTTTCGATACCAACAGCCATGCTTTCAACACGTTCGGCATTTAACGTTAGGCGATCAATCATTGCTGCACCTAAGCCATCTTTTTCAGCTTGAGCTAGATCCAACTTGTTAGCGGCGTAAATCACTTCCGCATTGGCACGTAATGCATCGGCCATATCGTGTAAAACGATGTTTTTGGTTTTTTCATCTAATACTGCTAATACTTTTGCAGCTTCTGCTGCCTTTCTTGATAATTCTTTAATCATGTTTATTGTTTCTCCAATACAGCGATGTTCTTCTTCGAGATGATAGGACCGGTTTTATTTTGGAATTCACCGGCAAATTCACGGTCTTCCTGGTCAGCAATAAAGCTCAGCAAACAACTGCTGTAGTTGGAGCGAGCTTTTGCAATACGTGTCCCGTCATCTTTTCTCAATAAAATAGTGTCACCCACAGCAAAACTACCGTTTACTTCAACGATTTCATCACTGGTCAATTGCTGCCCGTCCACAAAGGTCGTGTCGAAATCATTATCAACAACTAACTCCCCTTGCTCTGAAGCAGTGTGAGTCATCCAATGCACATGCTCCTGCATCGGTTTAGCATAGGGCCTGAAATGCGTACCAGGGTTTTTACCCTCTAATAAGGTATTAAAGGTGGTAGCGGTAAATCCGTTAACGATAAAGGTATCGATACCGTGTGAGGTTGCCTTCTCAGCCGCTTCAATCTTAGTTTTCATACCGCCCGTACCAACTGCACTGGTGGCTCCGCCGCCCATGGCGAAAATGCGACTGTCGATCGTTGTGACTTCAGGCAACAATACTGCGTCATCATGGGTATTGGGGTTTTTGTCGTACAAACCGTCAACGTCCGAGCAAATAATTAACGCGTCAGCATCAGCTGATGCTGCAACCATAGCGGACAAATTATCGTTGTCGCCGACCTTAAGATCATCCGTGGTCACAGTGTCATTTTCGTTGATAATGGGTAACACGCCATTATCTAGTAGCGAAAAAATCGTGTCACGAATACTCACGTAACGTTCACGGTCACGCAAATCACCATGCGTTAACAGAATCTGTGCCGTTGGGAAATCAAATAAACGATCCCATGTGGCCATCATCTCGGTTTGACCGGCGGCTGCCATAGCCTTTTTCAGGGCAATATTCACGTTCTCAGTTTCTGGGAACAAGTGCGAACCAGCCGCTACCGAGCCTGATGAAACCAAAACGACCTGAACACCATTGGCTCTAAGACGCACAATAAATTGCGCGATACTGAGCAAGTAATGGCTACTACACCCTTTACGGTGTGGCGCTATCAGCGCGCTGCCTACTTTAATTACGACGCGCTTCCATTGTGAAAGATCCATTGAATGTTTCCTTAATTTGAATGTTGTTTAGCTAA